>JAALOO010000162.1_pt1 | contig 57653 bp, 50 predicted proteins | sample 7257641 | NCBI WGS metagenome assembly JAALOO01 (sample SAMN14085613, study PRJNA598686) | mite metagenome | biome: ENVO:01001000; feature: ENVO:01001002; material: ENVO:01001226; isolation source: single female mite from University of Michigan culture on fish food culture... ...
ACAGACGGACGGACACAGAGTGAGATTAAAAGCGAGATTTTTTTCAAAAAAAAAAAAAGTCTCGCTAAAAGGTGGTAGAAAAGGTGGTAGTGGTGGTGGTGCTGGTTGTGGCGACGACGGCGGTAGCGTTGTCTTTCTTGCCCAACTGCTAAAACTTTCACTGCTAAAACTGCAAATTGGTGGCCGTTTTTCGCTTGAGTTGCCATTGAGCTCACAGGCACAGACACAAACACAGACATAAATGACAGCATGAGAACATGAGAAAACTTCACTTCTGATGATTACTAATTAGTGATTGATTGTTAATTCCTATTAAACCATTGCAGTCATTGACTCAATGGCCAAACCGCCGGCCGGCGTCCTCAGCGGTGTCACCTCCTTTCTGGGCGACTTTGAGCAGTGCATTTCGGTGCGCAGTCCAGAGACGGCCAGTGAGGAATTCAGTGGACAGTACTGTCTGTTGAGGCCGATTCTGCCGATGCCTGACGTCCGGCGCTACACGGGCGCCACCGACGAAGACCTGATTGGCGAGACGAAGATACTCAACTACCTGGCCGCCTACAGTCTGGACGGGTACGCGCAGACGAATCCGGTGCTGAAGTTCATTGAGCACATGAAGACGCACAGTGGACGAGTGCTCAACCTGGCCATCTGCCTCCCTGACCTCTGCTCGCCCAAGCAACTGGAGAAGTCCTTTAATCGATGTATGTTTGAAAAAAACTTGGTTAAACTATATTTTAATTTTCTACTAATTCAACATATTCTAGTGCTCTACCCCATTGTGGGCATTCCTTTTGAGATACACAACTCTTCCTGCTGGACGGCAGCCAAAACAAAGGACGTTTCCTTTCACATGAACCGCTACTCGCAGTTTGCAATGTAAGTGTTGACTATTTTTTCTCCTTAACTTTTCAACTTTACCTTTTGTTGACAGCTTTACTCTTTCCTTCATCGTCGTCACTGTGGTAATGAGCACCCTTTACGAGCTCTATTCTGCTCATCAACAACAAAAAGCCATAGCGGCTGCTGCAGCTGACAAGAGCTGTGAGATCAAACGGACCAAGACCATTCCACTGCTGCTCGTCTTCTCTGTAATCTCCAACACTCGCCGCCTCTTCTACCCCAAAACAGCTCGTTTTGCCGTCGTCGACACCCTCCGACTGGGCATTATCATCCTGAACGGTTTGACCAGTGCCTTCTTCAACACTCCACTTTCTTCTGGCTTGCGGCGACTAGCACAGTCGGCGCCTTACGAGTTGCTCGCCGATCCCAAGTACTTCTTCATTAGGGCGCCGACGCTGCTGAACGACGGTCTGCTGATCATCGCCGGGTCGCTTTTTGCGCAGAGCATCTTCTCTCTGCTCAGCTCTGACGCCTGTCCGGACAACTTCAGCTACATTCTCTACCTACTTCGAAGGTGGTTTCGCTTGACTGCGCCCCTCTTTGGCTCCATTCTCTTTTTGCTGGTGCTGCCCATGACGGGCTACGGTCCACTGTGGGACCGCCTGGTGGACGTCCTTCTGCCGCCCTGTCAGTCCACCAGTTCGCTCACCTCCTCGTTGCTCTACTACAGCAACTGGAACTTCCTCAAATCGAACTTTAGCAACGCTGATGCTTATGTTGTGGTAAATCAATAGGTTCGGAAGGATATTCAAAAACCTCATATAAATTTATTGCGCCCTTTTCAGTGCAACCCTGATACCTGGTTCCTCTCCATACTCTTCCAGCTGAACATCGCCTTCTTCATGGTGGTCGTCTTCCTCTACCAGTCACCTCGAAACGGCCTCCGTCTGCTCATCCTCTTCATTCTCGCCAGCATCGTTCTCAACGTCAGTCCACGGCTCTTCCACGCTAATGCGCACTCTTTCTACGAGTTAACCCGACAGCCATCACTGTGGCACCTTCGTCGTTCCTTCTTCCTCTACCACCAGAATATTCTGCAGTACGTGGGCGCCTTCAGTGTGGGCGTTCTACTTGGTTATGCACTGCTGGTGGTGCAGAGCAAGCAGAAGGAAAGTGCTGCTCGAAATTCTAAACCTAATCAGCAACTGCAAATAAACACCGAGTCCTCATCGAGTCGAAGGCGAAGAGAGGTGTACAACTGGCTAGCTGTGGGCACTATTCTGGCAGTGTATGCCTGGGTGAACACCTTTTTCCAGCAGAATACCTCACCTGCTGAGGCCTCAGTGCTGTTATTCTTTGCATTTGGTCGGCTTGCCTTTTGCCTTGCTTTTGCCTACATGGTCTACGCCTGTGTGTCGGGAAAATTCGGTCAGTTGAAAACTTTTTAAGTTTTTGAGTTTTTCCTCATTTTAACTTTTTAAAAATGTTTTAGAAATTCTGGGCAATTTATTAGCAGCACCAGTACTGCAACCACTCGCCCGACTCTCCTTTTGTATCTTTTTGGTGCAAAATTTAGTGCAGTACCATCGCATGTACTCCGTCAAGGACACTTACGTGATGACCTTTAGAGGAACGGTAAGAACCACAGTTGATTTGCTGTTACTATCAAATATCGTGACATTTTGCGTTTTTAATTTAGATTGAAAACTACACAATCGACTTTGCTATTTCTTCAGTGGTTGCCTACTTTCTTTTTCTCCTTTTTGAAGCTCCTGCACAGAGGCTGAACGAACTATTTTGCCTTGGAATCACTGGCAGTAGTGGTGTTGGAAGTGACAGCAGTGGAGGGGTCAACAACTACGCTGAAAAAAACAGGGCGTACATCTTTGAACACGGTGGACAGATAACCAACAGTAAAATAAGTGGCGATCACCTTCAGCATCAGCAACATCAGCACTACAACCATCACCACCGCTACCTTCACTCAACAACTGTTGGAGTTCAGCAGCTGCAGCAGCCGCAACAACAGCAAAAATCTCAGCCACAACCGACATCAGCACCAGCATCATCACTGACACATCGATCCAAGGTGACTACAGTGGACTACGAAGATGAGTTTACCGATGGCACCATCATTAGCATTCGTTTCTGATCATCATCATCATCATAAACATCAATAACCAGCACACAAAGTACATCCAAAGCATTAACTTATCCACCGAACTATTGGACGCCAAGGAGCTATTTTTTGTATTTTTTACCCACAACTACAACTACTACCGTCAGCAATGTTGCGTGATCAGCAGAACACACACACCCAAACACATTCCTTCATATCTGCTTTGAATGCAACTGCTCTCCTCTTAACTAGTCTTCTACCTTACCGCAACAACTTTTATTATACATTATTGTAACAGCTGATGATTTTGTACATCATTTTTAAGACGATCATTTAAAAAGGTAAATCATTGGCAAAACTACTACCATCATTTTTTAATGTTTTTCTGTAAATATCATTTCAATAAGTAGAACGCATTGCCCTTCTTAACAATTACTTTGTAGAAAAACAAAAAAATGCTGTCAATGAATGAGAACAATGATGACAGGAGCAAGTATGTGCAGTGGCTGTATGGCAAATCAATCACCGCCTTGTCTCTTGTTTCTCTGATTACCACTGCCCTCGTTTGGCATTTGCTGTTACACAATTGCAATTTAGCAGCATGTAGCACCTGTGATAATGGCAATACTAATGATGATGATGATGGCGGTGATGGCAATGGTAGTACACCGGCAACAACAGAGAGCTGACTACATGCTGATTAGGAAGATTAGCGTGTAGAGGAAGCTGTCAAACGCTGACTTTGACAGCTGTTTAAAATGCTGAATGCTGCAATTGCTGGTGATTGAGCTAAAGTGTGGCAGCAGCGTACGGCAATCTGATCGAAGAAGTCAAATTGATCCGATAGAGAAAAAGAGAAAGAACAATGTCAGTTCAGAAATCAAATGGGAAGCATCGCGTTTATATTATTATTATTCTACAATTTTGTTGAGTTGAGTTTGCTTGATAATGGGGAAAAAGAGATTTTTGTTTTTGTACATAGCGACACACATAACTACAAATACAAGCGTGGGAAAGTTGTGAAAAGGTTTGTTATGTAGTAGTTTTAGACTAAAATCGTCAAAAAAAATTTGTCTGTTTTGTGTTAGAATTGTAAAAGAAAGAATTAGAGTGCATCGTTTTCAGAGTAAAAAATTGTCAAAATGGGCTCGGCAGAAGTAAGGTATCAATTTGCGATAAAATGGTGGTGATAGTGGTAAAGAGAAAAAAAGGCTAGGTAAAAAGTACAAAAATATAGGTAAAGGCTGAAATGAAGAGAAATTAAAAGATTCTATTGTACAACAGATGGAAACAAAAAAGGACGCATGCAAGAGAGGAAAGGAAACAGGATAAAACGTAATTAAAAAAGTATAGAAAAAATAAACAAGTGTCCAAATCGAAAGAAAGAAAGAGGGTAGAACGTAAAAAAGAAAATGTACAAGGCGGTTGGGAAAAAAAGAGTAAAAGAAAAGGGGGAAATGTAGACAGGACAGGAAACAAGAAAACGAGACAGGTATCTTTACAAGATCAATGCTTTCAGATGTTGTTGCTGCTGAAGTCGGCTGATTGGGAAATAATAAATAGCAAAAAATATGACTTGACTTATCCTGCGTACAAAAAAAAGAGATGCAAAGTGATTAGGGGAGAAAGAGAGAAAGAGAGAAGGGTTGTGACAAATAAACTTCAGAAGAGAAAATAATTTGCTCTGTCTGTGAGTGTGTGTAAACGGTCAGAGGCTGAGGTTCGAATGGCAAGAGACCAAAGGGAGAAAGGAAAAAGGAAAAAATGGGAAAGTTGTCACCGAATCGCCGACAGCAGCAGGTGGGCATCATTGATGATTTAGCAGTGGCAAAGGTAGCAACACACACAGGTAGTGAAGAATAATTAGTATTAGTTGTCGGCAACTGCTGTCATCTTCTTTGGAGGCGACGAGTGGTGGCCCTTGGAAGGTGCTGCCGTCTCCTCAACCACCGTCGCCACCACCTTCTCTTTGCCACCCTTTGCGCCCTTGTTCGGCGATGTCTTCTTACCTCCTTCGCCTGAAGCAGCTCCCTTGGTTGCTCCCTTTCCCGGTGTGCCGTTGCTGCTGTTGTTGTTACCGTCTTTGTCCGAGCTGCTGCTCGAAATTTTTACAGCTGACTGTTGATGATGATCGGCTTTGTGTGCCCTTTTTGGGGGCGACTCCGATGGGCTGGCGAGCTGATTTTCGCTCATCTCAGACAGCTTTCGCTTCACCGTGAACTCGGTGATGAGGACGGTGAGGTTGTTCACCGTCACCTCCTCCACCTTGACATTATCACGATCTACGTTCTTTAGACGTGGCTTCACCGGCGTCACCTGAGGCGTCTTTTTGCGAGCCTTCTTGCTGACAGTGGCCCGCACCGTCTGCTTGTTCTCGTCCACCTCATCCTCCCACTGTGCATCGCTGCTGTTCATGCTGACTGAATGACTGCGAGAAGAGGACGCAGAGGCGGCAGGCGATTTAGAGCTGCTGGCAGTGCTGCTAAGAGAATTGATTTTATCTGACGAGGGAAAAGAGTTAGTAAGGGAACCGCGAAAACCGTAAAACTCACTTAAAAAAGATGTACCGTGGTGAGTAGCGGCAGTGCTGGGCAAATCGGTACTGGCGTTAGAGTTTGAGCAAGTGGATCCATTCAGTGCTCGATTGTTGTGCTGCTGGTCACTGGTGGACGCTGGACTGCTTCGCCCACTGATGCTGCTCGCGTCAGTGGCCACGCTGCTGTTGCTGTTGGTGTCCTCGCCCAGGCCACTGGTGTTGCTGCCACTTCTTCGGCCCACCTTACCGCCGCCTTCCGGCTTTCCGCCCTTGACCACCGACTTGAGGGCCTGCTGCTTGATCTGCTCCTGCTGGCGAGCCACCTGTTTGGCCACCATCTCCGGATTGATGCGGGGCTTGCGAGTGGAGGTGCCCTTGCGCACGTCACACATCAGACACTTGAAGGCCTCGGCGCTGTTGTGGTAGGTGCACACTGAACACTCCCAGGTGTTGTTGCCGTCTTCAGACATTATGACTGCTTGAGATGATAAGAAACAGAACTATTGGAATTAGGAGATGAAACTGAGTTTCCAAAATTAGATGAGTTGTTGTTGTTCTGAATGTGTACTTGATGTGCTCACAAAACGGTAAAACTCAAGTGCTGATAAAAGATGATGGTGATGGTGGTGATGGCAATTGTGCCAATGACCGTAGTGGGGTGGTGGTGGTCAAACTGGGGAAGTAGCACAAGTAAAGTGAGATCAGTGAAACATCAAAGAACAGTAATGAAGATGGTTTCCAGTCAAATCAGTGTGATAATCAGTGGTGTGTGCTGTAGAGTTCAGTGAGCTGTGAGTTCAACAGCAAAGCAGCTGGTAGAAACCGCTGGTAACTGGTAGTCGGGCACGGTTTCCAGTAGTGCTCTCACCAGGTGCCCGGTCGGGATGTGCTGGAGGTGCTCAATCGCTCCTGTTGGTGGCCAGAGAAAGGCACAAAATTGTATAAGTAGAAGATTCTGAAAAAGAAAAAGAGTAGGCTGTGAGTGGGAGAATGAGTGAGTGGAAAACTACAAAAAGGGGAAACCTACTGCTAGGGCACGAGTTTAGCAGATGCCGCCGCCGACGACGGTAGAGAGTTTAAGAAGCAAGGCGGAAGGCAGACTGCCAGGGCATAGGGACAGCAGCAATACACGGGGATTGGAGTGTGGTGCTCACAATGAATGAGAGAGAGAGAATGAGAGAATGAGAGGCCAAAGAATGGGAGAGAGGGAGAGGGAGACTGCCGCACAACAGATAGGATGGATTCGGGCACTCAGTGGTGGTGGTGGCGGTGGTGATGGTGATGGCGGTGCTCAGGGCAGTCAGGTCTGTCTGGCCGGCCACAGTTTGTAGTTCAGCGCACTGGCGTCAGGGCGGTGTGCGTAGTAGTAGTGCCGCTGCTGCTGTCGCTGCTGTAGCGTTAGCTGTCTGTCGAAGTTCGTCTCCTGACCGGAGAGGACCAGATTCTGCCGTCGGTGGCCTCAGTGGATCATCATCGCCATTGCCACTGCTGCACTATATTCCGGCTGCACTCTTCTCACACTCTCTACCCTCGCCCTTCGCCACTGGAGCTGTGGCGGCTGCTGGTGAGCAGACAAGTTGGCTCTCCATCAAATAAAAACATTGCCTCTTCGGCAGTAGTTGGCACACAGAGAACGACGACAGTGGTGGTAATGGCTGAAGAGTCCTCAGTGAGGACGACAGTGCTTCCCTGCAGCCATCGTCTTCCTTCACTCTCTTTGTTGTGCTGTAGTATTCCAGGCGCACTCTCACTCTCGCTCACCCCAGCAGTGAAGAGAGGGATGCTTTATTGTGGGGAACTCTGTCAAATCTGAACGCCGAAACTGGTTTGCTGCGACTGGAAGGTGATCGAGTTCTTTGGAGACAGTGCCTCAAAGAACTGACAGAAGGAAAGCAAGGAAAGAAAAGAAGAAAAAGTGGCGGCATCAAGTAGGCCATTGCCGGCCAATGGCAGAAAGTAGAGTGCCACACTTTAAGCGAGGGCACTGTGATCACCGGCTACCAGCGGCTGTCTGCTTGAAGCACTGCCACTGTGGCCATCCTTTGCCCCAAATGAGTGCTATCGCTGCCACTGACTGACAGGTCAGTGGCCACTTACTTGGTCAGCTGTCATTCACTAAAAGAACACTAGCATCTCCGCTGATGCTGTACAACCGTAATGGAATCACCGCAAATTGGAACGTAAATTACTGAACAAAAGCGGCTTTGTTGTGCCGCAGTGGTAGTGACTCAAAGCCAACTTTGAGACACTGGAGACCATTTACCAAGAGCTTTAGTTGAAACAGGCAACAGGAAATGATGCCGGCCTAACAGCCAAATCAATTGGCCTAGTGTCATTGTAAGATATCACCTTTTTACCATCTTTTTATGCTGATTTTGTAACTGAAATTGCTTTCCAATTACACAGGAACTGTTTCAACTCAACTAAATTTGATTGTAGACGCTCACTGATGGCGCCAATTTTTATCACTTGCTTATGTGTTTCCGTTGATGAAGATGAAAAAGTGAACAACGATAGATACAAACGTAAAGAAAACAAAATCGAGAAGCAAATAAAGCGACAAAATATTGTTATGAGTGGATCAGAAGAGATTCGGAAGATCAGATTTGACAATCATACTTTGATAGAAGTTGTTGCTGTGTCAGCTGCAGCCTTTAAACCGTTCATAATCTAAGTATGTACAGGACGAACCTTCAGCAACAGCAGTTATTGCGAATATCGCCATTGTCAGGCCACCTCACCAGCCTTGCTGGTGCCGTTTCCATTAAGCACAACCACCTGTGGACGGATGTCACTGCGCGGTTGAAATTTGATGGGAAAGTGCGCCGAAGAAAGGAGAAAGAAACGTTTTGGTTTTGCCTCTCCAAAGGTGTCCATCGCCTTGAAGGTGTACTTGCTGAGGAGGTTGATGAGGAAGAGTTTCTGCTGGACAATGCCGTACTCTTTTCCAATGCAGACCCTCAGACCGGCGGAGAAAGGCATCAGCGCCGAATTGTTTGCCCAGACACTACCGTCTTGTGACTGCTGCCTCAGTGGATCAGCGTCCTCGAGTTGTTTCTCCGGGAGAAACCTCTCTGGGTAGAAGCGATGTGGCTGTCTGAAGTACTCCTCCCGTGTGTGCATGTAGTTGATAAAGATGATGACATTGATGTTTGCCGGCAGTGTCACCTGATCGTTGATGGCCACTGGCTGACGACCTCGTCGGCCAATGAAAGGCCCACTGGGGTAGAGACGCAGTGATTCCTTAATAACGCAATCCAGGTACTTGAGCTTCTTGATGTTCAGCAAAGTGAGGCTTTCACCAGAAGCTCGAAGCTCGTCGGTGAAGGCGTCAATCTCTTGGCGAAGTTTTGTCTGCACCTCCTGGTGGTGGCCGAGCAGGTACAGTGACCATGTTAACGAGCTGGTTGTTGTGTCGTGACCTTAAAGTTGATAAAAAGATTAAAATTTGTTAAACAAAATGTGTTGAACAAAAATGCTAAAGTTACCAGCAATGACAAAGGTGCTAATCTGTCGGTCAATCTCGCTCACTCGTGTCAGCTTTGACTGCACCACTCGTTCAGCAATCATCATATCGAGCAGTGACGTGTTGGCTGCTGATTTTTCCGCCTTCTTTGCTGGCACTTCTTCATCATCAGCCAACTTCTGTTCACTCACCATCATTGCATATCGATCTTTGACCACCTGTATGGGGTAGTGAGAAAATTATTGTTTGAACAAACACTCCAACGGCCTACCTTGATGCAACTTTTCTTAAAGTACAGTATTGGCCTAAAGGCATTCTTGATGGTGGCAAAGTTGACCAGATAGCGCAGTGGTGCATTTGAAAAGAAGTACGTCCACGGGTGAAGAAAAGCCCGGTATGAGATCTCAAGTAGAGTGTGCACCATTTGCACAAACTTTGGCTCGCCCACTTTCTGTGAGTTGAATTCAGTGCTGAAAAGATTTTCTGAAAAAAAGTTATTTAACAATTGGCGTTAAATACGTTCATCTTCAATGTACCTCCAAGGACGTCAAGAACAAATGGAGAAATCATGTCCTTCACATCGGGAAAAACGCCATCGTTTTCTTTGATGCACTTTTCCACTCGTTCATTGAAGACATTCAAATGTCGTTTAGTATTGACCATGTACCGCTCTAGAGCGCGAATTTTAAAATGGTCGCGTAGGTTCTTCTTTTGAACTTTTAATTTGGTTGCGTTGCTAAGGGAATAAATAACAGAAATGATGCACGATAAATTTCAATAGTTCAAAAACAATTTACTCACCAGGTAAAAATTCCATCACCGATTGCAGAGCGAAAGATGCCATAGAAGCTCGCCTTATCAACGTAGTGTGGACTGTTGAGTACCGTCTAATAAAGAAGTTGATGATTGCATAAGTGACAACAATTAAAATAATAGTATTTAGTATTTACCTGCGCTGCCTTGGCATCACAGATGATGACTATGGGGAGGAACGGGCCTAACCAGAGGCGAACGAGACCGTACTTGTTGGCCCCATACTCGTCGCACAGTTTGACAAGCAAACTGTTAAATTCTGTAACGGACAAAAATAATGTAAAATGTGATAAACTAAAACGAACAAACAAACTTGCCTTTGGAAACATCATTTTTAATTTCAGCTTTACTGGCAATGTCGAGCAGTAGATTGATATTGCCAAAAAGAGGCATTCGAATTTCCGGACCTGGGATGCATTTGAGCGCCTGGTACAGCTGGTACTGCTCCAGGGCAAAACGAGACAGCTTGACTAGAATGTGAGCCACAAAAAGGGCAAAAACGAAGAGAACGACGATCATCGTGTATTGAGAAACAAAAGTGTGCTGACTGAAAAAGTGCTGAGAGATGCTCAATTCGATGACCAGTTTTATAGTGAGGGAAGGGAGAAGAAGATTGATGAGAGGAGGGGAGGAAAGGTAAACCACACCAAACTCACTGCACACAACGCACACACACCCGCTCAGTGAAATAGAATAGTGTGCTGTGGAGTGAACGGTGAAGCTGTCAGCAAGTTATACTGGATATCATCAGCAGGTACTGCTCTTGTCACCACTGTTGCCACCAATGATGATGCTGTTGTCAACAGCAATCCTTATTCTCTCTGGAGCAGTGCAGTCAGCCTGGTCGAATGACTTAAATAGTCGAATGACTTTTGAACAGACATAGAAAGCGATGATGATGAGGATGGCTGATGATGTACTGCCGAGGAGTATATCACAAATACTACTGCCGTTGTCTGTTCTCTTTTTTATTGTTTCTCTTTTTGTCTCTTGTTGTACTCCTTCTTCTTCTTCTTCATTTGTCTACTACATCAGTGGCGCCCAATTAGCCCTCCCAGTTCGCCTCACCAAAGCAATGATGGCAGCACTGATTCAATTCTGTGGTAGTACTAACCAGTTTTTAGACAGTTCGGATTGGCTTAAATAATTGTAAAGATTTGGGAGAATATTCAACAATCCAATACTATTTCATTTAAACTTTATTTTCAAAACAGAGAAAAACTAGATTTACTGTAAACTGTAATAAAACATGAGCCAACTGGTAACGAAAGACAAAAACTCATTGAGAGATTAATCGAAGCATAAACACATAAAACAATTAACTAAGTTCACTTTGAGTTTAATTTTTAATTAAGTAGATAATTAATTGATGAGAAGAAAGTTTTAGTTTAGTGGGTGATCTATTTCTAGTAAACAAACACCAAATGATCAATTAACCCCCTCTGCTCAAATCAATGTGAAACACTGTTGCAGTCTTTGCAATTGCAATTGGCGCATCACTTTTCGGTCAATTAGTTCTTTAGCCCCACAAAGCACTGTCGTTATGAACAAGCTTGTGTCACCCCTTTCAGCAAAAAAATCAATTTAATTTTCTCTTAATAATCGATTATTAGCAGATAATTAGCACGTCATCATTATCATTGAGTAAACAAAGAGTGTGAGGTCAGCATTATGAATCAAGGTAAATTAATTAGCACGACAATCAAGTAAACAAGTAGATCAGACAATTTAATTTTCCAGTTCAATTGGCACAACCAACACGAGGTACTACACAGTAGTGTTGCAAAGTAGTCCTGGCTGTCCATCAGCTATTATTTGTTTATTTATAACCTCATTGGTGAAGCAGTAAACAGACAGTCAACCGAGTGATAATGGCTTTGCACTTCACAGTTTCTGTGACCGTCAGCAACGTGAAATGACATTGTGAGCAGCGGTCTGCGGTCATCACCGGCAGTACCGTCGTCACGTCAGCCAGTCTGCATGCTCCATCAGCATCGCGTTTCAGCACCGTGATCACCGCCATCACCATCACCATCATTTCGCTAGACTGCATAAAGTAACTCACTTCACTTTGTTTCAGTCTCTTTAGAAGCAACCTGAGCAGTCCAGTCCTGCCACTTGAGTTACTTGAGTTTACCTGCTGCTTTTGTGCGTTGTGGGTGCTTTGGTGTCGCATTTACTCTCTGGTAATGTGTGTGTGCTCTGACCGCGTTGTACTGTCCAACGGTGCGCTAGTGCTCAACGCGTCAGCACTACGCGCCAGTGTCTTCACTGGTTAGCTTCTTCTTGTTGTCCTGAAACACCAAAAAACATACACACACACCACGCATTGACATCATCAGCAAAATAATCAACGCTGACGCTTAGGTATCATTACTGGTGGTGGCTTGTTAGCAGCAGCAGCAGGACCATGTCCAATCGAGGCTGTAGTGAGGTGTGTGTGTGTGTATTCTGGCTGACACCAGAAGACGAAAATAGAACTGAGTGCTCTGTGAGTTGTGTGAGCTGGTGTCAGCTAGTTGTCGTGAGTTGGCGAAACAGTTGGCCCCAACAAGAAAAACGGACATCAACTGCGAATTCGGTTGCGTCTGTTGTACTGAAAGTAACCGCCAATTGTCCACACATATCAAGCTTAAGTTTGATTTCTCAAATTTAGTCTAATTTTCAGTTTTCATGCATAAATTAATCATTTTAACATCTGATCAGAAGATAATTAGCTCGCATATTTGGATTAAATAACTACCGTTTTCTATTACAATTCTCAAATTCTGCTCTAATTAGTAGCACCGTAAATCAATGAAAAAATTGAAATACTTTTAACGGCCTGGCCTTCACTTTGTAAGACCTCTTTTTTGCTCGAATGTGTTGTTGTTTTGTACTGCTCGTACAAAATCATTGACGTAGAAGGAACGGCTGAGAATGAAAAAGAAAACGAAGACAATAGTCTCATTGTCACGTCCGTTTACGCCTGCTGCTGTCGCCTTCGTCGATCTGAGCTGTAAACACTAATTACCGCAGCTAGTTCTGATTTATAAAGCAAATATGCTGCATCAGCTGCAGTCGAGCAAAGCACAGCTGAACATGATGTTTTTCAGCTGGTTGTTCGTTTGCTGTCTTGATCACCGAATTGAATCACCTGTATGTAATATTGTCTGTAAGAAGTGTATAGGAAAACAAAACTGTCACTTGCTTAAATGGCATTCACTTTGATGCGTGACTTCTTTTATTGACAAGGTTACCAGACTCCTTTCAGCGGTGCATCTTTTTATTTAGTTTTGCAGTGACGTACTGAATGCCGGGCGGTAATGCAGACAGTCCAGTTGAGGGCAAATTTAGGTCTCGCAGCACACACTTCTATAGGATCATGACAGCGTTTCAAAGTCATTCTAGCAAAAAATAGGTGTGCTTGAATTAATCGGTAGACGATACACAAATCTCATTAATGAACAAAACATATTCGTAGTAAAAAAGTTTTTTATGAAAACCACTGCTCACTTTATGCAGGCATATTGCACTCATCACTAGAAACAGCAGTTCAGTCATCTCAGTCTGGTCATGAGGTCATTTACTGCCAGTTCCTGCTTTGGTGTAATGAATGATGAACTGAGTTGAGCTGAGCTGAGATGATCATCAACAACAAACGAATGAATCATTCAATGACCCAGATGTCATTGAAACGAGCAGTTGACAGTTGTGACAGTTCACCGGCTGCAGGTGGTGTACGTGAAAAGTGAAACTGTGTTTGCTGGTTTGTTTGGGTTGGAACCGGCTTTCCCATGTTTACTGTTTACTGTTTGTGTGTTGCACTTGTGCTGAGGATGATTGTTCACAACCGATTCTGTAGTCTGATTGAGACAGCCCCCTCACACACAAGCACCAAGTGTGTATGTGCTGCACAATACTGTGATGACATTATCAACTAGTGATGATAGCCCTCCTCTATTCCTTTTTACAACCGATCAGTGAACTTCAACTTTGTATTGAAAACTGGCTGAAAATAGCTCACACTATTTGTTTGGTTGCTTTTGTATTGGCGCCACACAATTTTTTCTTCAAAAAATAAACACAAATTATAATGAAATGTATTTTAGATACCCTTGTACCTGGCAGATTGTTTGCCATTCAAACTTGCCGGAAATACTGAGGTATTTTCCGACTTGAAGTTACAACTATTTTTTATTTGAGTTTTTGCATCTGAATTAATTTACATCAGTTTCAGAAAAAAAAGAGTTGCCTAATATAAATAACTTTCATCACAAAAACAAACAAATAACAATGCAAAAAACTGCACAGGTTTGCGAAAAAAACCCGTTAAACAAATAGTATTCTGGTGGAAAGGGCTGACCTGCTGGCATTTATCATCACTGCACTGCATTGAATGAGCAGGTGTAGACTGGCTGACACCGGTCATTAACAAATAATACCGAGTGCGCTGCTGTAATTGTCTGTGTCACCATACTGTCGGCTTAATCCACACTTTCCATTACTGAGCATTAGCACGGGAGCAGCAGCACTTGCAGTTGACGGGCACGAATCTTATCGCACCGACACAGTCAACGATTCTGGCATTTGCACATTTGTTTTGACAAATGCAAAGCTGACCTGTCCTGCACACGGCACACTGGTCAAGTGGACACTTTCACTTGCTGAAACACCAAAAAAATTCCATCATTAGGAGAGCGGACTGAAAGGGAGAGAGAGAGAATGATTGAGCGAGGCACCGCCAGCGAGTTGTGGGCCCATTTAAAATTGAGCACTGATTTGAAAGCGGGTCTGCCCGGGTGTGGTCTGGGTGAACTTGTCATCGCTACTGCGGGCAACCAGTAGCTGTACCATCCATCAGCAGACTATATACTATTTGAGAGTGATAATCATCACCTCAAACAAACACAAGCAAAACTGTGCAGTAGCTGGCTACAATTAATCAGCTAGTGTCACCGTTGGCCAACTCAACTGTACGCCTAATTTACCCACTACCACTATCACCACTGCCGGTAGTTTGTATCTTTTGCTGGTGGAAATGGTTAATCATCCAGTTCTGTTGTTGTTGTTGTTGTTGTTGCTGTGGCCCTAGTGGCAGCACCAACAGCACCAACAAACACCAAAGCATAGCATATTCCACTTGGCACTGCTGCTTTAAATTAAGCTTATTTCCATTTAAACTAATTTGGTCGTCAGCCATGGTTTTGAGCAGTGTGCAGAAAAAACAGCGCACAGAACAGGAAGGCAGTGTGCTCGCAGGTGTTTCACAACTCGACCCGGAGCCATTGCATTGCAGCAAGTTTCAACAAGGCTCAGTTTGGTGCTCGGGCTTGCACCATTTGCTGGCACAAACACGCTTCCCCACTGTTTTTTCTGCACAATTCTTTAACGGTAGAAAATGTCATTACCAGCCAGTGCCAAACGAACAAAGAAGAGTCTTAGTGTTGAATTGCTGAAATCGCTTAATTTGCCATCTCTTATCTACCTTGCAAAAGCACAACATTAGTTTTACTGGATTTAGCAGTAGTGAAAGAATAATACAAAATGGCCAAAAGAAAAGCTGTCCACGTCAATGGTCAATGCAAATGGCATTATCTAAAGCCCATTTTGTCAAATGCTCACTGCTGTTCCATTACCACCAACACCGCCAATGGCCACCGCCTTTTGCCGTAATGTTTCTCAAATATTTCTGACTTTTGGAATCCAATTGAAATGCCAAACAAACATACAAATGGCTTCACTTGTAGTGACCACTTTTCAGTCTCTACTCGTCATGAACAGTTGTGAGATCACCTCAAGTCGCATTCCCATGTTACTATTTTGAAACAAAATACAATGAGTGCCCGTTTTCAATTACCACCTTCTAATTGAGCTTCTGAGCAATCAACATTAACACCACTGCCGCTCACAGCTTATTAATTACCAACCCCTAATTAGCACTTTAGCATTCTCAGCTAGTGCAAGAAAGGGAGTAAAAGAAGGAGAAAACCGAGTAGTCACCTAAACCGAAAACATGGAACTAAGTTGTGGGGCAAAGTGCGCCAAACTGCTGCTGCTCGTCTTCAACACTCTCTTCTGGGTATGTTCTCCTTTTCTTTCTGCCGATTTAATAATAACTGCAGTAACTCCGATTGATCAACACCGATTATTAATTTTTAATGATTGATTGTTAACCATTGTGGTGGCGCTAATCACGTTCAATTGTTCGTTTGCATGCCATCACACAGTTGTCCAGCGTGACACTATTTGCGCTGGGAGTGTACTTCCTCGTTGAGGACGACCGGTCGGCGCTCTTTCGCCTCTTTTCGCTGCACAAGTTCAACTACGCACTGCTGCAGTTTCTTGCCTGGGCCTTCGTTTTCATCGGTCTGGGCACCTTCATTGTCGCCTTTTGTGGCTGCTGCGGGACCATCAAGAATAATCGATACATTCTTGTTGTGGTGAGGATTTGAAGGTAATAGGCAATTAAGAGGTTTCAATATTTTTTTATTTTTGCAGTACACCATTTTGTTGATGCTGACTTTTGCACTCGAGTTGACAGTAGGAATTTTGGCAATCATCTTTCAGGTAATCTTGATAATCATCTTTATAAAATTGCATGATGTAGCAACTCAAAAACTAACCAAACACAGGAAAAAGTCATCACCGAGCTGAAGGTAGACTTGCCTTCAAAGCTTCAGCAAGAATATGGCATGCAATCCTCCTTCACGGCGGCAATGGACTTGGCACAAACTAAGGTAAAGTAGCTATACTTTTCATGCAGCATTTCTTAGCACTAGCATTTTTCCTCTCTTTCTTTGCGATCAGTTCGAGTGCTGTGGCATCGACTCCCCCGCCGACTACTACAAGTCAGTGTGGCACCTGCAGCAGCTGAACGGTCCACTGCACTCTCAGGTGGCCAGAACGTGCTGTCTACTGCAGAACAAGCACGAGTCACAAGCGCACATCAACCCACGACCGGTCAATGAGACGCTCTGCCAGTCCCCAGATCTCAACCTCAGCAGACTGTACCGAAACCAAAAGGTACAGGCACAGTGAGCACAGTAATAAACTCAAAGTTGTGCTCATCATTTCTCTATCCCAACTCAGGGCTGCAAAAGAACACTTGAGTCGTTTATTCGCTCGGAAAGCATTGTTTTTGTGGTGCTAGGCTGCGGTCTGGCTGCCCTTTCGGTACTAATTTCGATGCATTAAACCCAAACTTTCTCACCAAAATACTTTTTCTTTCCCAGCTGGTCGGCATCATCATCAGCATCTGCTTCTGTCGTTCAGTTCGATCATCAGCAAATGACAGCCAGCGAAAGGGTGCTGCTGCTGGTGTTAGTGCTGGTTCAGAGAAGCGACACCTCAAGATGTGAGCACCCTTTCACTCTCCCACAGACAGACACATCCGTCATTTCGTAATAATGTAACATTATCTAGTAGTATTATCTATCAACTAGCAAAGCACAGTAAGCTCCTGTTGCTGCTGGCGCTCATGTGACGTAGAACACTGAACACTCTGGCTTCTATTTCTTCTTCTTTTTGTTTAACCCATCCAGGCGCCGTGCCCAGTAATTGATCAGCCTCAAATAACATACACAGCAGCAAAATACAACTATCGTCAGCAGTATTTTTGCAACTCTAGACAGAACTCTCGGTGACAAAAAACCTGAAACATTTTTGCACAGCACAGACGCTTTAGACGATGACAGAGAGATGAGAGATCCTAGAATCAAAATTCAAGCATTGGTTGGGTGGTAACTACTCTGTGCTGCAGTTCACCAGTTGTACAAAATTTTCTCGCACACACATTGGATTTGTTATCGGTAAACTTGTCAAGTAATTTTTGGTGAATTAAAAACTGTGACCAAAGAGTGAGCCTGTCAGCCGACCGATCCCGAGACAGTGATGACGTGGTGCAGGTGCAAAAATAGACAAACTGATTCTATTAATACTCTTTCTCTCTAGACATTGAATCGTCGTCAATAAAGCTGCTGCGTCTGATGACGGTGGTGATTATGGTGATCAGTTCGGAAGTCGCTGCCTCGCTGCAACCGTTTAGTTCAGCAGAATGATAAGCATTAAAATTGAATGTAATGTCATAATAATGGTTACTAGCTTCAGCAGAGTCAAATCATTTAAAAGCGGATGATGTGGTGGCTAATTGAAAATAATCTGAACGTACTCGTCAATCTGGTGGTCGTGCTGGATGTAGTTGAAACACTGGCTCGAGTTGGAAAAGGTGTCCAGAATGCCATAGCAGTGGTAGAGAATGGCCTTAACTTTGCCGGTCACACGAGCCAGGTCCGCCGTCGGTGACTGAATTGGCTTCGATCGCAGTAGCTTGTGAATCACGTACTTGGTCCAGATCAAGTTTGTTTTGGGAAAAAAATTTTGCCACTTGCGGTGAATTAGCTTTGACATATCTTCGTAGCACCGGTCCTGCATCTTCGGGTCATTGGCATTCTCGGTGAAGTTTTCAAAAAGATGAGACAAGTCGGTGTAGTACACCTTTGATTCTAGACAGCAAAAATTGTAACGGTTAGACACTTTCAAAATCTCAGTCAGTCTACAGAATGCTACGTACCATTTCGGTTGGAATTTCGAATTCGCGAAAAGGTAGTGTCAATCATCTTGACACGATAGCCCCATGAGGGTACTCGAATGGTGTTGTAGCGCAACTTGTAGTTGATGAACTTGTCGCTGCACTGCTGCAGGAGAATGTTGCCCGAATGCAGATCTCGGTGCTCAAACTCGAAGGCCGCTTCGGCCACGGCAAAACCGGTGATGACCTGTTTGACGATAGACAACAGCGCAAAGGGGTGCAGACTGTCGATCAGCTCACGCATCGGCTGGCCGCAGTCCTCCATCACCAGAATAATGCTTTCCTGGGGAATGTTGAGAAAGTACGGGTTCTCGCCTTTGACCGTTTCAACTCCATTCTCCTCTGAATGGAGTTTCAGGTACTTTGGCAGCTCCAAGCCGTGGGTGACGAGTAGTCCGCGGTGAGCGATGGGAAACATCTGACAGTGGTTGCCATTTTTGCCAGTGTTGAGCTTAGACAAGGCAAGAGAGATCTGGATCTCGTTGTACGCATCAATGTACTTGGTAGCGCGACCAGTAGAGCTGGGTTTAGGGCGATCTAGCAAAAACTCGGGCAAAAGACGAATGATCTTGAAGATCGTCGGTCGACGATGCGAGTTCTGGCGAAATACGTCAGCATAGGAGCCCGAGCCAATGTGCACCAGATTGTCGGTGTCATAGCAAGCAAGAGCTTCGTTGAAACTGTTGTAAAACTTGAAGCTCTCCAAAATTTTGTCCCGACCAATATCAGAGCGAATGTAGTACTTCCACTAGAACCGCAAAAACCTGCTGTTAGATACCGTAAAGAACAACAGCAAGTAACTTACCAACTTAACAAACTTGCTTTCGTCATTTTCCTCAAAGAAAGCCATGGTTCAACTGATGCTGACAGAGCAGGAATAGTCAATCGTACAACACATCACCATATTTTATTGCTGACAGGTCAAAATTTTAGCTGGAGTTCGAAAAAATCTTGAAGTTCGAAATCTGCAGATCGTCTTCTGTGAGAGCCCCTTTTTTGAACCACGTGACGTCGTTGTCAAAACAAACACTCGTGGAAGATCACTTTGAGTTTTTAAGTGTTTATTTCTTAAGTTTTATTGAATTTACTAAACTAGTTAGCGATGGGAAAGTTTGGCAAGGACAAGCGTGACATTTACTATCGATTGGCCAAAGAAGAAGGCTACCGAGCTCGGTGAGTACTTCAACTGTGCACCTGAGCACTAACATTGAAATGTTCCCTTTTTTAATTTCAGATCTGCCTACAAATTGCTGCAAATTGATGATCGGTTTTCCATTTTGAAGGACGTAAAGCGGTGTGTGGATCTCTGTGCGGCACCGGGAAGCTGGTCGCAGGTTCTCTCGCGCCGCCTTCACGGTGACAGCCTTCCAGTCACTGATGAACAGAAGAGCCGCAACACCGCAACAAGCAGTGCGGATGAGGTGAAGATTGTGGCGGTGGACCTGCAAGCGATGGCGCCCATTCCCGGTGTCATTCAGCTGCAGGGTGATATCACCAATCACTCCACTGCCAGTGCCATCATCGCCCACTTTGACGGCCTCAGCGCCGACCTGGTCGTCTGCGATGGAGCGCCCGATGTGACCGGCCTGCACGACATTGACACCTACATTCAGGCGGAGCTGCTGCTGGCGGCGGTGAACATCACCACGCACATTCTCAAGCCAGGTGGGACCTTTGTAGCGAAAATATTCCGCGGCAAAGACGTCTCACTGCTTTACACACAGCTGAAACTCTTCTTCAAGGAGGTGATCATCAGCAAGCCACGCAGCAGTCGTAACTCCAGCATCGAAGCCTTTGCCGTCTGTCGAGGTTACGCGCCACCAGAGGGTTACCTGCCGACGATGTTCAGCACGTTGATGGAGGGCGAATGTGAGAAGTACTTTGTGGAGCTGGATAACAAGGACTACATGGTCAATCGAAAGATCATCCCCTTTATGGCTTGTGGTGATCTTTCTGGCTTCGACTCTGACGCCACGTATCCGCTCAGTGCGACGGAGAACTACCAGTACCACGAACCGACACAGTCGCCGATTGATCCGCCCTATAAAAGGGCAATTGAACTGAAAAAGGCCTCTGCTCTTGACAAACAATAAGAAAAAGAATTTACATTTCAAACTTCAATAAAGCAATATGCAGTCAAACAAACAAGTTAGAAGAGTCGACAATCCATTTGGCGTTTTCGTAAGAGTCAGGTTCGATGAGTTGATTAATGTACTCTAAATTTTCCTCTAATGGGTTCAACTTGAATGATCCGTGATGAGAAGTTGAGAACCTTGGTGTTTCAGACTGATAGACAACTTTAGATTTAGATTTAGATTCCTTTGATGATGAGTTCAAAGGCTGTTCAGGTTGATCGAAAAAGAAAAAAGAGGCGTCAAAATAAGGATTTTCTGACTGAGATGGAACTTTGGATTTCTTTGAAGATGACCGCAGAAACGGTTTGGAGTGTGTCTCGGTGTAGTCAGACAAAACAATCGGATCATCGGAGTAATTTTCAGGCTGATAAGAAGCTCTAGGTCTCTTTGATGATGAGCTCACTGATCGTGTATGCTTGTTAGAGAATATGAAAGAAACATCGGAGTATGTTTCCGGTTGGTAGTCAGGTTTAGTCTTTGGCAACAATTCAGTTTCCCGCTTTCTGGACTTTGTTTTTGTTTGGCGCTTTCTTTCTCGTTTGTAATCATACGAAGAGCTGTATTTGCTCTGACCAAAGATCCCCAGATGATCTCGACGATTCTGGTTGCCGAAAATGTCCCCGGAAGGTGACATCGATGGAGCATGCTTAGTTTCTGGAACGCCAAAGATGTCCAGGTTTGGTTCGGTGGTGACTCGTTGAGTCCTGGAGCTCGGGTGCAGCAGCTGCTTTTCTCGCATAATCTTGGCAAACAGATTTGCATCGTCTCGAGGGGGCGGTGGATCACGAGACTTCCTGAGACCTGATTTCAAACTTCGCTTCAAGTGCTGCTCACGATCGTTGGACTTGGCGTGGTTGTGGTTCCTCTGCATCCGACGTCCCGTCAGGTAGTTGACATCGTTAAAGTGGTGGTGGCCATTCATGGCGACCAACCAGTGGAAACTGTCGATAGTTTGTTTCAGGAATGACTTTCTTTGAAAAAGAACGTTTTTGTTCGATGATGAAATGAGCAACCTAATCACAGGCCAATCAGAGGCGTCAGAGGCGTGTGTACCCGTGAACGAAAACTGCCCCTTCGGACATGACATGTCCACCCAACGTTCTTATTGTCAACGTTTTAGCAATGAGAAAGGAGTACATTTAATAACATTTTATTAACCTTAGGGTGCACAGTGGGGTAGAATTGTGATGAACTTCAGTGTATTCCAGAATGAGAATTACATACTTCGAGGGATTGTTCACACCGGTAATAGAGAGAGACAGAGAGAACAGGAGAGGAGGAGGGGAGAATGAGAGGTGCTTTGATACTGCACTATCCATATTTCAGAGAAGCCCATCGTCAAGAGACCATTTTTGTTATTTGTTTTGTTTTTTCCTAGTTTGAATCCTTTTTACTAGCCTTTTCCTCTTCTTCAAAGTTGATCCAGCTTTGTTCCACAATAGCTGCCACCCGTTTCTCGTACTCCCGTCGATTTTCTTGGTAGAGCTGGGCGGCAAGAGAATTTGCCGGTGAATTGGGGTTAGGCTCATCCAACAGTGACTGAATTGAAGTTAGTATGGCGGAGACGTCATAAGTAGGACTCCAACGGTTTTGAAGGATATCGAGGCAGATGCTTCCATCGGCATATACGTTCGGGTGAAACATTTTTGATATGAAACGCACCACTGGTGCCTTATTTGGGTATTCTTCTGTAAACTCAAGCGTCAGCTTGAAGGTGCCGTCTTCGAAGGGAGTATCACGAGGTCCAAAGATGACTGCATTCCACAGCATAATATTGTTGTCGGTGGGCGCACCGCTGACTCCTGCGGGTGGGTCCTCTTGGAGACGCTTGAAGTCGCGCATCAGTCGTCGTCGAGCTGGGGTAGACATCGTAGACCTGAGTGTGGTGAAAATAAAACAAAAACCAAAACAAAGATAATTAGTTAATTGGTGATTGCACTAAGAAGCAATGCCACTGTTGTTGACGCTACAGCAGCTGCAATCATTTGTTGTGTCCATTTGATGTGACTCACTAGAATATCAGAAGTGCGAATGCGCAGGCTGATGCGTATGTCGCAATGAAGAGGGAGAGGAGGCCTGGATGGCCGAGGATCAGCAGAGGAAACGGTGGCTGCGGTGACCAGGGAGGAACTCTTCACCTTTTTAGGGTTAGCTGAAGAGTGGTTTCAGGTGCTGGAGCAGATTTTGGAACTGGGGCGAGAGAGGGAGAGGAGAGAGAATCGCACTCAGGGTCACCTCGCGATAACACACGACTGAATGTACACTTCAACACAAACACAGACTCTCTCTCTCTCTCTATCTCACAGACAGCAAAGGCTTCTCTATTTGCGCCCAAGTTCGAAAGACTGACTTTACTCTCCGCAGTGCTTCACAAGTGCTGCCCTCTGTAGCACGATGAACGTTAAGACTGCTCGTCACGGGTGGCTGGAAAAAAGCACTCTTTTTCTGCATAAGGAGCAGTCGTAGAAGACGGGACAACGTTCTGTTTTCTTTTCTTCTGTACAGCTGCTGCTGCTGCTTCTGCTGCATTTGTACGAACGTTTGTACGCTGATTGCACTGTTGAAGAAACCAGTGGGCGAAGAAGAACCAGCGAAGATGTGCAGAGAAAATACTTTGTTGCGTCGCAAACTTTGCTCTGCACTGCTTTGCTTTGCTTTTCTCTGTACGACAGCCTCCAACGAAACGGCGCCCTTGACAGTGCACTGCAGCTAATGCAGCTAAAGATCTATTTTCGGGTTATTCGGGCGCGGGTCGATGGGTTGAAAAGTGCTACCGTATTGAAGTGCCATTCGTACACCAAATGGTGAGTGGTGCCATCAAATGTCAGCATCGACGGACAGTACGGCAACTAAACGAGAGAGCACAATGTCAAGTGGCCGTACCAGAGCGGCCATAAATCAGCAATCACTGTAACGGCAAATTCCATTGCAAGCTTGAATGACAGCATGTGACACATCTCATTCAAAAGAAACTGTTGTGCCGCTTTTTCTGTTTGTTCTTACGCTTCTGTTGATTAGCATTCAAAGGGGAAAAGTCCTTCCGCCAATGCAAGACCACCGTTGCACGCAATCGTAAAAGAGAAAAAAATGTAGACTTGACCGTTTTACTCTTTTTCTCCCCTGAAGATGAACCGTGCAAATTAATTCGATAACGGCCCCTTCAGTGTCTGGACGTTGGCAACAGCAGCTACAGCAGCAGCAGTAGCTAAGTTACTGGGAATTAAACACGGTGGACAAACAAAAATATTTTGGTCAGCAACGGCGGTCATTCGCACCATTTCCAACGTCAACGGCAAATACGCTCTCATCTGCAGACCTCATTAAGCTAATATTAGATTGCCACTTAGGCCTTTGTGGAGATTAGTTTGAGGAGAGGGCTGCTGACTTTCTTTATTTGGTAAACTGAAACTCGGTGGATTAGGAATGCGACGGTGTCTTTGACACTGCCAGAGCAGTGTGGACAGCAGTGTTCAGCAAGTACAGAAGAACAGAAGCAAAACGGCAGAATGCAAGAAGAAGGAAAATGTGAAAAATATGTGACGAACTGCTCACTGTGCTACTGGCTTTGGTGGTACGTACGCCCACGGAGGAGAGAAAAGAAATCAGCAATGCATTTGTTCGCTGTTTGACGGGAAAAGGTGCCCCTGCATCAGTGGAATGGCGGAGATGGGGACGCATCAGACTGGTGGTAAGCTGTTGTTGCTGACCAAACAGTGGTCGTCTCAGAGAGGGAAAAAAGACTGGCCACCACAGCACCACAGTGAGGACTCACAGAGGAGGCCCATGTCTTATTATGGAAGCGATGGAGGGAAGGCGCCAAGAAATGGACGAATGCTGCACTGCTGCTGCTGATGCTGCTGGGAAAGAGAACATGGAAATGTGCGTCTGTGCATGCAACTGTGCACAGGCTGCAACTGTGCGAGAGAAGAAGCCATGGTGGCCGAGAGAAGCAAAATGAGACACCGAAACCAAGTGAGGAGATTGCTGTTGAAGAGAAACTGGCTAAAGACTCACTGACTGACTGACTTGGTGATGTGAAAAAGAAGAAGAAGTAGAAGAGGACTAAAGTGAAATGTGGAAGAGTGGACGAAGACGACGGCGACAGCGACAGGTGCCACCGGTGAGATGATGATCATCATCGGAGGGGAATGAGAAGCTGACCACCACCACCATTACGACCAGCAGTGTCTTTGTTCACCAGCTCAGGAAAGACAGTGGACGGTGTACGACGGTGATCACCACTACCATCATCATCATCAGTAGCAGTATTATCTCTGAACATCAGCAGTGACCACCGCCATTAAAACCGTCTGTACGTTTCACTGTCACACTCAGTGTTTCGAACGCAACTCGTGGACATTGGACGCCTTATTTGGCAGCGCCACAACACTGCTGCACTTTGCCACTGTGTTGGCTGTCGACTCTGCAATCATACTGTGGAGAATCGAAGAAGTACATCGAGAAACCCCCCACTAAAAGGCAAAGCAAAGTGAAGGCGGGGTGGCACTTTGCCCAGCTCCAGCTGTGTCGGCGTCCAGAGTTCTTGCACTGTTTGGGGGCTGATGCTGCTCTAATCACCACCTCGCTAATCAGCATCAGCATCACATCTTCAACCCCATCGAGTCTGTCACCACTTTCACCACCCTCATCACCAGCAAGACTGCATCAGCAATCCCTGCAAGCCCATCAGCACTTTATTAATAAAATCAGCCCTTTTGCCTGCCTCTGCAAAACTTCACCCAGCGCCAGCTCGCCGTGTCTCGCCGACGCCGACTAAATTTGGTGCATCGATAGGCAGAAAAAGAGTAGCTACATCTCATCGTGGGAACAATACTTGCTGCGCTTTCATTTCTTCTTCTCCTTCTCCCACTGATTTTCAGACAGTACCTCACATACGCACACACGCACACTTTTTCCCTGTTATCGGGCAGAAACATATCGCACCCCTTGCAGAAAAAAGTGGTACAGCATCACAGAGCGCACAACAGCTGCCAGACACAATACCAGCACCAGTACCAGCCTCTGACACTTTGCCTAGCGCCGCCGCCAGCATCAGTGGTTTCTCGCTTCTTCGGCTTCTTCGGCTCAAGCCATCTCTCTGCTTCGCTCTCAAGGTGAGTCCACAGTCTGTGTATTACCAACAAATTATTGCCTGTGTAACAATCTGATATCGGCTCGATCCAGTGGCGGCGGATCTTCAACTCACGTCTCACTCACGTCCGTCATCACTTGTGTCGTTTTCTATTTATAAAGCACACACACACAGTTCACTCCTGACGACAGTTCACTCTCACTGCGCTCACGCCGGCAATAATCGTCGGATAATCACCCACTTCAGCTTGCAAACTATCGCATCTCATTGGACAGTTAGCATTCGAAATTGTTGCCTGTTGGCTATAATTAAAAGTCGTCCGTCTGCGAGCCTTTGCCTTGCTTTATTTTCTCTTTTTAGCTTTGTGGTTGTTGGTCATCGGGTGTTAGGGATATTACTGCTATTATTTACTGCTTCTACTAAGCACATCCACACTGGAGGCCACTTAGTTAGATTGAAGTGTGTACACAAACTCGTCCACAGATTGAGATTCAATTGAGATTGTCCCCTGCCTACCACTGTACTATTTCTTTTTCTTCTTCGTCTTGAGAGCGTTTGTTTTCGAATGTGTGTGTGTGTGTTTGTCGCATTCATTGTCGTCCATCGGCCGCACCATCACAGTGCAAAAACAGGAACTGATCAACTGCCCTCTCTTTGTGCGTGCGTGTTCATTGTAAGTCCTTTCAGTAGTGTTTAGCAAAGGATAGTGAAATTGATTTCACTTTCGATACTGTCGCCGACACGCAAGCAAGCACAATTGCCTCCTCCGCTGCCGCCGCTGTGGGCGACAATTGACAACAATTGTGTCCGACGGGTGGACTCAATTTCTCTGCTTCCTTTCCTCTCCTTTTCTTTTCGTTAACTTTCTAGCCACTTCCAGACCTTCATAGGCTCGGTCAGTGGCCTACATCCTACACCTAACAACAAAACAACAGTTTGTCTCCCAGTTGTGTGACACAACTCTTTGCACAATCTCCCAATGGCCAGTCAATTAGTCACCATGCACTCTTTGTTGATTTCAACAATCTGCTGAGCAGTCTTGAACTTTAATTTGTCTCCACGCTGTGTTCAGTGACTAGGTCAGTGGTGAAGAATTGGTCGATCTTCAATCTTGTGATCGGCTGCAGTCTTCTCATTGAAAAAGAGGGAGGACGCGGCTGTCGCTAATGACACCGATGCAATCTTTCTTCAAGCACTTTCTTCTTCTTCTTCTTCTCCCTCTTTTTGTTTCTGTTTCTTTTCCGTTTTGCGTTTTCCGACTGCTGTTGTTTTACTGCTCTGCTCTGCACTGCACCGTCTTGCAGCCGCCCTTTAATCCTTGACTTTGGCGAACGTCTACTTTCCAGCGACCAAGGAGTGAAAGAGTTTTAAAACTCGCCATTTGCTGTCTCGGTTTAGTCTGCACTCCACGAGTTGTTGAGATTACACTGCCTTCCCCACTGTTCAGCCACCAAAGGGGGCTCTAAAAATAGACCCTTGCCCCATTGACGTGCGCGCCTGTGTTCTGTGCTTTGTGTGTGGGTGATAATCACTGATCTTTGTGATGTGATCTTTAACTTTCCATTGTTGCACTTTTTTTCCACTCTCCGCAGAATCTACACAATCTGAAGAGGGGAGGCAAAGAACGGGACAGTCACTTCAGAAAGAAGAACGGCAGCAGCGACTCAAGAGAAGTTCAACAGTTTGGCAGAGCAACTTCACTACTCTACTCCTCAATTCCTTTTACTTTCTTCTGTGATAAATTCAACCCGTCTGCAGTGATGATGCATAGTGAATGATCTTTTTGCCACGTTTAGCTTAGGAAATTACAATTTGCAATTTGGAGGAGACGAGGGGTGAGAGCAGTCAATCCACCCTGAATCATGGACTTGCTTCGGAAGAAAATGGGTACATCTTCTTTTGTGCCTCTTTGCTGGCTGCTGCTGCTGCTGTTCACGTTCGTTTCCGGAGAATTGGCTGAAACAGCAAAACTGGAAAGGCCCACCCACATCAACCAGCACCTTCAACATCAGCTTCATCAGCCGCAGCAGTATGCATGGGCAAATGTAAGCAATGATTCGAAGAATTACACAAAGTAAGTAATTAGGAGAGAAAGGGAGAAAAGTTGGTAGAACAGACAGCGACAGAGACAGACTTGCCTAGTCAGCAAGACAATAGCAAAACTTATAACTACTTGATTGGAGCCGATGATCAGGAAGGAAAAAGGGAAGAGGGAGAGCCGCGGCTGCTGATCAGCAAAGAGCAATGCGGCAGTGCTGGGTGCCCCTAGTGAGCCGCCAGTCTGTGTGCCGTCTCGGTGGTTTTTCCCCTCCTTTTTCAGTACTATCTAATTGGCAGCACACGAAGCTCACACGAGAGTTCATCTGATTAGTAAACGGTATTCTATTTGCAGAAGATGGGGAAAGCGTGCTCGCTTTTCATCACCTCCTCTCTTCCTTTCTTTATCAAATTAGTCAATTCTCTTTTTTCTTCCTACGTAATTATTATTCACACGCTGTCGTTTGTCCTCCTTTTCTTCATTTTCATCTTCTTTTTTTTCATTATTTACACTTTTTAGTCACTCGGTGGTGAAGATTTTAGAGCGCAACATTCACCTGCTCTTTGACAGCCCTGTTAAAAATAGAAGTTCATCGGGTGAGGAAGAGGTAAGTGTTGCTGCTGCTGCTGCTGCTGCTTAAGACAATTGCAATCTTTCAGATCTATGTTTGCGTTTTTGATGAGATTGGAGGGGAAACGGGATAGACAAATTGAGGAAGGAGGGGGAAGGGAAACGATGATGATGATGATAATGATGGCAGTGCACTAACTTTCGATAATCGGCAATAATGACACTCAATAACCATTTTCCCCCTCTTCCTTTAGCATGAAGTACTGTGGTTCGACAATGGCGACGACACTGCCGCCGCCAACTCCTCTTCCCGGTACGCCTTTGTTCGCCTCAGTCCACAGACGAGCAGTCGAGTGAAGCGAGACCTGCACGGCCATGCTGGGGCGCCGCACTTTCTCACGCACAACCTGCAATCGTGGATCGACTCAGAGCACTACGCCGCCACCTCAGAGGCGGCGCGGAACTTTGCCCACCGAAGGCCAACTCGTGACAGCCATCACCACAACCGCCACGGCCACGACCACAATCACCACCACCACAACCACCACCAGCCCCGTTACCACAGAGACTTGTCACTGGACGACATGGACATTGCCGAAGAGGAGCTGGACAATGTGGGCACGACGTACCGAGACAGCGGCGCCTCCGCCTCCACTGTCGACGAGCTGCACAACTCTCGCATTGTGCCCTCCTTTGTTCTCAACCGCTACCACCCTCTGTCGGAGGTGTACAAGTTCCTCGATGACGTGGAGTCGCGCACGCCAGGCGTCACCGTCTTCACCATTGGCCACACGCACGAGAACCGGCCGATCAAGGCGATTGAGGTGCTGAACCGACCGGCCGACCCGCGTTTCATCTGGATCGACGCCTGCACGCACGCCCGCGAATGGGTCACCGTGACCACCTCGCTGTACGTCCTGGAGCAGACCATCCTCCAGAAGATTCCCCTCAACTTCATCATCGTCCCCGTGCTGAACGTCGACGGGTACGTGTACACGTGGACGAAGGACAGGATGTGGCGGAAGAACCGCCGACCGTACGAGGCGAGTCGCCTCTCCGCGCACGCAATGCCCGACCGGTGCACGGGCGTCGATCTCAACCGCAACTACGACATCAACTTCGGCGGCGAGGGCTCTAGCGGCAACGCCTGCTCCTACCTCTACCAAGGCCCCTTTCCCTTCTCCGAGCCGGAGGTGAAGGCGGCGGCGGAGCTGCTGGCGAAGAACCGCCACCGCATCAAGATGACCCTCTCCCTGCACAGCTTCAACCAGCTGTGGGCCAGTCCGAATGCCTTCACCACGGCGAGGACCGCCGACCACGCCCACCACATGAGAGTGCTGAACGCAGTGGGCAAGGCGGTGCAAGCCACCAATGGCGTCAAGTACGACGTCGGACCGTTAGGAGCCAGCCTCTACCTGGGCTCCGGCTTCATGATGGACTGGATCTACCACAAACTGGGCATAAGGGACGCCTACCTGGTGGAGCTGCGTGATAAGGGCTTCCATGGGTTTATCCTCCCAGCGGAGCAGATCTGGCCAACGGCCACGGAGACCTGGGCTGGTTTGCGAGCGGCAACGAAGGCCATCTTTGGCGTTTAAAAAGCTGCTGTTGGTGGTGGTCTTCGTAGCTGTGGTGTCCTTCCTTTTCTCTCTCTCTCTCTCTCTCTCTCTCTCTCTCTCTCTCCTTTCTTGATTCTCAGTCAGTCATTTTCTTTTCCCTTATTTTTGTATTTGGATCAGTGTTATTGTGCGTGCGTGAGCGTGGAAGTATTTGTTGTTGATTAATTATAAAAATAAAAAAGGTTAAAAAAATTAATGAGATTACTTTTTCGTGCAGATTTCAACTGACAGATCAAGGAATGATGTCAAAAGAAAAAAAGTTGATACAAACAAATTAGCTTCATGTCTACAGAGATTTGATTTCTTTCTAAAGCAAGGCCACTACGATGCTAATTTTAATGTGAATAAAAATTGAGTGAGCACTGTTGACATTTGGCTACACAACAGTCTCAAGCGGCAATACTGCACCGGAATGAAAGATTATGTGATACTCCATCGAAATGCTGAATTGATAATTGAAAATTATTACCCTATGCTCTCCGATCCATTCGCCATTCGACCGACCGTTGGGAATGACCTATCAAGTGTTTTGCAAAGTAAGCAATGCAAAGTAGAGATATCAGCTTTTTAATAGAACAGCTTCGATTAACCTTGCCACTCAATCAGTGGGCGTGTACAGGCGGTCAGTTCAATGATGCAGTGGCACTGTACGACTGTGTGACACTGACCACGCTGATTGTCAATTACTTCAAAAATTTTTTCTCTTTCTTACAAAACATGATTTGCTTTTTTCCTATTGCTTTAAGATCATAAAAATAGATTGACTAGTTAAAACAAAGTTTTGTCTTGTTAAAGTGGATTTAAGCGGAAATGACTTGCATTTGAAAATATAGCCGCTGCCCCCTCTAACTTGGCACTGCAAAACCGAAATTTACATACCGCCTGGGTTTGCAACTTTTGCCAGCCAAACCAATTCCCTGCAAGCACAGAACGGGTGAGAAGGTCTCTTGACGATCAAACTTTTAAACCAAATATTTAAATATTCGGTAGAGTCGATTAGCAGCCGCCGACATCAGCGACAGTGGCAGCATCATCATCAGCATCCACTATAAAAGCAACTGTCGCCACCAACGAAAGAACCCGCATCAGATTTTAAAGTTGAATCTACCACAGCTGCTCGTCGTTCACTAAAACAGAGTTCCATTTTTGTCCACTTTCCACATTACTTTTCCACTTCTCCGAACAATCACAATGAAGAGCGTCCAAGTTCAACCTCAACGACCGAATTCCTTTTCACTGAGTGGCATCCTCTGCTTGGCAGTGCTGATCATCGCCTGTCTGGTCCTTCTGCTGGAGCCAGCCAACGGACAGATCACCTTCTCGAAGGACTGGCGAGCCGGTGGCAAGCGATCAGGAAGTGCTGCCCTCACCGCTCATGGCATTTCAGTGCTCGATGTGCCCTGTGACCAGCTGGCAGAGTACTCCAGTACAAAGATTCGTGATCTGGTTCGGGTAAGCTAGCAACAACCAGAGTGGTATTGGCGGTGATGGTGGGGATGGCAATTGTAGTGGCAAATGTGGTGGTCGCCCACAGCAGAGACAAACACTGCTGCAATAACAAGACAGCTTAAAGCTGCTGCAGTTGCAGTTGCACTTGCTTATCCCAGTCACCACTGATATCAGATGCCTTTTAATTAATTCCTTCTTCTTGGCCTTCGGTAATTACCTTTTTACTCTCTCCCCTACAGAGAGAAGCGGTCGCCCTTCTGCAGTGTGAATTCAATGTAAACAACAAGAATGAGCTGGTCAACACCAAGAAGTGAGATGGTCTAATGAAGCTTCATTACCTTTCATTGCAATTTAGGATTAGTAGAGTTGCTATGCACGCCATTTTTCTCTAAACGTTTTTGGCCGGGCCTGATGGAGAGTCCTGATGAACGTCCACTCTCGCCCACATTGCCACACATTGACTCCTAAGCAAACACAATTTTCCTACCTTCATCGAATGTGCACACCTTTACCTTACGTTTCCTAGAACAAACTGTCTGCCGAAGATTCTGTCTGCACACACACACTCACTCACTCACTCACAATTGTCTTGACAAAACACAAAACGCCAAATGTTTTCTTTCCTCCTCTTCCTCAAAGTCCTCCTCAAATGTGAAGAGAAGAGCAGAGTTATTAAAACACTGAATAAATGACCAGTTCTTTAATGCGATACGCACTTGATTTCGATCTGTTTGAACGGTGGCAACAGCAAAAATAGTGTTTGGGTAAACATAACTAGATTTCCTGTTGTTGCTCAGTTGATGGTTCAATGGTGGTCGTCAAGAAGGTACTATCGACGTTGTCGTTGCTGTTGCTGTTGTTGTCAGCATGGACCTGCTTTACGTGAACCGTCAGGTGACTCTGTCGAGAGTAAGTTTTTGAACAGAAATCGCAGACGTAGTTTTTCTCCTTCGTATGCATCCTTATGTGCATTTTCATGTCGTGCTTTCGATGACATCGGTACTGACACTTAGGCCAATCGCAGGCGATCCGCTTTTCCTGCTGGTGCACCAGCTTGTGGTACCGCAGTTGCGATCCGCTGACGAACCGTGCTTGGCAGCCGGGAAAATCACAGCCAAAAGGTTTGTCGTTCTGGTGAAGAGCACCGATGTGTTTTCTTAGATTGGATTTCGTGGCGAAGCGTTGATCACAGTCAAGCCAGTTGCAGACGAACGGCTTCCTGCCCTCATGACGCATTTGGTGAGCGGTCAAGTTGCTCTTCTGACTGAAGGTTTTAGTGCACATTGGGTAAGGGCACACATAAGGGCGTTCACCAGTGTGAATCCGGTAATGTCTGAAAAAAGGAGAAGGCGTTTAGAGAGACAAACAAGGGTGCAAAAATTGGGAGGAGGGCTTACGCTTTAAGAGAGGATGCCTGGTTAAAGGACATCCCACAATCGATCCATTCACAACGATAGGGCCTCTCTCCGGTGTGAATGCGATGATGATCTTGCAGATGCCAAGCAGAGGAGCCAATGTAATCGCAGTCTGGCCAATCGCAGGCGTATCTACTTCGTTTATTTTTCCCTTTTCTTCTTTTGCTCGTTGAAGAGAATTCTGTTACCTCTGCTTTCAACTTCACTTTTGGCCTTCGCTTGGTCTGGACTGCTGGTTGCTGTTGCTGTTCTGAAAAGTCCTCAGAGTGTGCTGCTTCATGTGACGGAGAATGAGAGGATAGCGAATGAGCTGAGATCGAGTTGAGATCATCTTTAGATGATTGTGGTGCTGAAGGTGGTGGCTTGATGTGCGTCGTAAAAAGGTGGGACTGTACTTCAAGTAAGGTTTCAGCAAGAAAAGTGCACAGTTTGCATTTATACCGCGTAATAATTACTTCTTCTATAAAGGTGTTCCAAATGTTTGACTGACCGTCGACGTCCTCCTCGTTTTCGTTCTCTATGCAGCCACTGTCAATGGCTTCATGGTGAAAGGAAGAGATATCAGACACATTTTGATTACAATCCGTGACCTGATGAATTCCGTCTGTCTTGGCATCCGTGACCACTGAGTCAGCTAATTTTAGAGGAATGTTGCAAAGATTAAATTCACTTGCCGTAGCGTTGGCACAACTTTGAAGGAATAAATCTCCTGCGGTATTGTCCTCTTCATTTGCAGTGTTAATGAAGTCCATCAAACTCACATTTTGCAGTTCATTATCGTCGTTCTTTGACATGTAAAGCAAGAGCTGTTCATTCTCTTCAATAGTTGGACATCCGATATTGATCTGACCAAGAAGAGCCATTTCCTCCTCATTTTCAATGGTTCGCAGAAGGTCCGAATCATTTGGAAGGACAAATGTTCCCTCGTTTAGCCCCAGAGAGCAATCATCGTGAATTGAACTGTCTTCTAGCGACATTTTGTAGGCTTCCAGTGCAAGTTGTTAAAATGCACATGAATAAATCATCGGCAATATTTTCCTTATAAAAGGTTCAGCTGCACTCCTTTAGATACAGTGGGATTTTTTAAACAAGATTTAATTAGACTGCAGGAAAATATTTGCACAATGCAAGAATGGTGGTGGTAACTATAAATTCATAGTTTTCTCGGTATCATTTCAATTTTTTTCGCAGAACTGAGCACCTTATCTGGCGGGACGAGACTGATTACGGGAAAGTGAGAGGTCATCATTCTAGTTGGACAACGGGACACAAATAAACACGAGAGAAAACCGTCACAACAACTTAACTCACAGCGACGCTCAGGCTGACGCAGACGCCACAGAATGAGTTAAAATAGAAAGTAGAAAAAGATAAGTTGATTCGGTATTCGGTCTACCCTTAACACTTTGGCATTAAACATTGGCACAAAAAAGACCCCGATTTAATTAAAAAATCTACTATGTTATCACTTATTTATTTAACAATCAAGTTTTTGTACATTCAAGCTATGAGGATAATAAGTTCCCGTAAGAAGGAGGTTTTGAGTGGGGTGCACTTGCTGTTTGCATTTTTTTCTGCAGGTAAATCAGTTCTGTTGCTACTGCTGTTTCTTCTTCTCATAGTTTTCCAAAACCTCAATGTCGGTAATGTGCTTGCGTGGGTAGTAGGACAGCCTGGCGTCATCTGGTCGGATGACCAGGTATGTGTGTTTGTGTCTCGACCAGTAGTGATCTTTGTTGTCCATAACGCTGAGCTTGTAGGAGACGCCAAAAACGGTGATGCCCATGAGGCCCAGAGTAAAAAAGAGATAGGGCTCTTGGTGAAAGCCCTGACGAACCTCCTTCACCAGTTGTTGCCAGCGCAATCGAAGAAACAGCATCTTGGTGGAGGTGCTCTAGGTGCTTCGAGGTGAACTGAAAATGACAAAAGCTGTTAGAAAGGTAATTGCATCTAAAAAATGTGAATCAAGTTTTAATCTGAAAATTTGATCTAAAATGCTGACTTACGGTTCCAAGAGAATGTGATTAGGATGAAAACCAGTCAAAATTCTGGTAAATAACCTTTACCAAAGTTGTTGTGTTGTGCTGCACTGCAGTCAGCTGACAAAATCGCTGTTCTGCCGCACATCGATTGTTGCAATCGATGAAATTCAAATATTTTTTTTCAGAAGTTGAATCCAAATTCAGGTACTAAACTTCAAAACACTTTGTTCTTAGTTTTACAAAAAACAATTAGCTTTTAAGTGTAATGAGATTTTTAACCTAAACTTTTTTATTTGATTTTTTTAGCTTGGAGCAGTGGTAGCCCAAAAAACGGATGAGCAAGTTCATTTTAAATTATTAACGCCAGGTAAAGACAAAATGCCATTTATTTGCGCCTGACCGTTCTCTAATCTAATTATCGCAGCCACAAAAAGACAATTTGAGGCGGACAATTACCCACTCCTTCCAATTCAGTGACTGAAGAAGAGAACGGAAAGAGCCGATTAATCAGGTAATGGTCTATGCAAATGCTCCATTCGGTAGGTAATGATGAAATAAATCTTGAAGAAGTATTGAAGAAGTCTACCGAGAAGGGAAAACCGACTTGTCATGTATCCTTTCCGACTCTCCTCTAAAAAAGCAGTTTCCAGGTTAGGAAAGTGACGCAACCAAAGATGCCCGGGAATGACTCCCAATGGCAGCAGCAGCAGAATTGGCAGTTTGTGTGTGTGTCGATGTACCGATGTTCTCCACTGATTTGATTAGCAGTGCGACAAGCTTTTCCAATATTTGCATATCACAGGATGACGATAGTGGTGGTCAGTGCTCTTTGCAGTCTTTGATAGCAATTCATCTCTTAGCTTGACGATGACACTCGAATTTGCTTTGAAATTTCTATTTGCCGCTAGATAAACACAGCACCGGCAATCAACTTACAATTGATTTGCCTACCATCATCAGATTCCGGTCGAATGCTGGTACTGTCCTTAATTTAAAGTTCCCTACAATTGGGCGCACGTCAATGAGGTACCTTGAAAGATTGCCCTCCTTTCCTGTCACTTCGTTTGGTGGTCTGTTCGGTCAGCACCGGAACTTTTACCTCGTTAGACAGCGTTTTCAGGGAAACAGGACCAGCAACCCTTGCTGCTTGCCTTGGAAACCACGGCATTTGAATCTCGAATTGCGCCACCACCACCAGCAGCAGCATCTCACTGTCGTACTGAGTACCTGTGGGTAAACAGTGAAGCCGTGGCATATTGGGTGCTGGTGGTATATTTAGCAGTAATTCGATTAAAAATTGAAAGCTGTACCTTGAGTTTTTCCCTAAGTGCAGAAGCCACCACCACCAGCACAGGTGAACTTCTCGTGCTTCCTACGACCATCGTCACACACACACACACACACACATACGTCTCTCCGTTTGTTGCGTACACCGTACACTCACTCACCGACAGACAATGGCAGTTGACTGCCTGGTAATTAATTTGCCTTAATCGAATTAGACCGATGGCGGCGGCAAATGGAACCGATTTGAGACAACGGCAGCAACAATCGAAAAAACCGCAATTTGAAATAGTACAGCAGGACCAAAATGGAGGAGGAAGAAAACGACGGCAACCATCATTCTCGAGACAGTTAAGGGGAAACCTGGAACACTACTGTATCTTTTTCAGCCTCTCCTCCAGACGATGTCTTAATTCAATTTACGTCCTGCAAATGGCCTCTGCGCTGCAATGGCGGTGGTGCAGCCGCCGGTAGTCACGATCGCCCCTCATTCGCCATCGATTGAAGTTGTGATCAGGTTGAATCTCCTCTTCTTCTCCACTCTTGTTAAGCCCTCTCCCACGCCGACGCTATATACCTGGCTTGTAATTGGACAACTACCCGAATTAGCGAGGGTGGTGGTGGTCTTCTGTGCAGCTGTGAAGAGGGACTGAATGTAACCGACCGAGCCAATCGCGCCTAATTTTGGCCGCATTTTTAGTTCGACAGTTTAGTTGACATTTAAAAAGATTTACGCCAAGTGAATACTTTTAGCTTTTCGCTCCGCTGAGCCTGAACTAACTTCCAGGCCACAAGTAGGCCACAAACCGCACAGACGTTTTCACTCTAAAACAAACAGCAAAAGCCAAAAAGGAAAACACAGAATCGAATTCGAATCTCAATCTTCCTCTCTCTCTCTCTCACTCATTTTCAAGGAAGTGGCACCCCAACGTTTGCAATGACAAACATCAGCAGAAGCAGCAGCATTGACCAGCACCACACTTTCCATTCCGCCCGACAGGTGAGCTGACCACTGAAGCAGAGGCAGCAGCAGCAGCACCAGCAAACAAGTGGCGCATGTCCCAAGTGTGGCTTACCCACTCCTTCGCTCGTCTCTCACTCTTTCTCACTCTCGAAAAGTAGTCGAGACTTTTTGTATAAAAAGGCGACACTTACGGGCAAAGTGTCATCAATCCGAGTACCACCACCACAATCTGATCTGAATTATTACTCCCCATTCAAAACTTTTCTACCCTTTTCTACGCTTTTCAGCACTTCTCTTTTCTCGACTACTCTTGATTTTTTACCACTGATCATCTGAGGCAAAATAAGAGGATAAAAGAAGAGGTGATAAATCGAACGGCTCGTTACAATGCTCTACCACTCTCATCGGTTGACGAAAAACAGTTTACCCGTTGCTCTTCTCTGCAGTGGCAACATGTCCCTTCTCAAGATGACCACTGTTTTCTGTGCTTCGCTCTTCCTTGTCGGCTGTAGCTTAACCATGGCGGCGCCGACGAATGAGGTGATGGAGGCCGATGAGGCGGCCGCTCTTGCACACGGCATCTCCGGCGGTGCTGGTGGTGATAGACTGCAAAATGAGCTCGCCATGGTCTTCCCCAATGAGAACATCAGCGTTGAACAGTTCAACGTAAGTAAATTAAACCCTTTTTTCAATTTCAATTTTTAGCTTTACCCTTTTTCTAATTTTTTAAACCATTTGTAGAAACTCTTTGGTGATCGTTTGCGAACTCTCTTTCTCTCCTTTCCCAACGACAAAATGATCAAGCGCGACGATGACATTCCTCCGGGCTTCATTGGTGTTCGCGGACGGCGGGGTTCCCGATCACCGAGAGACTTTCAGGAGATTCTTCGATCTCTGCTGAACAACGGCAGTCCAGGCGGACAGCTGATGGTGACGCCGGAGATGCACAACTTCATCAAGGGACAGATGAAGAAAAGCGACTCGAACAATGTCTACAAGGACGGGTTCCTCGGTGTTCGAGGTTAAAGGGCTTTTTGGGTAATTTTAAATTTGATGAAACTGAAGACGGGAGTCACCATCTTTTTGATGAGGCCGTGTCTTTAAAGACACAAACAGTAGGACAAGCACCTGCACACAAACTAACTCACACACTCAATTGGCAACAACGACAAAAACCAAAAACAGCACTCAGACATGATGTTTGTTTTTTTCGCCCAGTTCTCTCTTCCTCCATTTTTCACCCTCACTCCTAGCACTGTGCAATTGAATGCTCATCAATCGCAGTTTTTTCTTTTTTATTTAGCAGACACATTTTTCATCAGGAAGGGACAGCAATACTGCGTGTGTGTGTGTTTATCCAACACAACTTAACTTACCTCCCAAAAAGACAGTCACACACTCACACTCACACAACTGGAAGGAAAACGATCTCACCGATATCTCGGGCACCGATCAAATTAATGTACCTATTGTTTTGTTATATCATTATTACTCTCTTGGTTGGACACTCTCTTGGCAATATCTTTACTGGATCTCTGGACAATTCTCTTTATTAGCCTCTTCTCTTTAATCCAAACATTACACCTAACACTAAAACTAATAAAGCGACCATGAACTCTGCAATAATTACTTGGCGCGCAAATGTTTTTTGTTCATTTTTGCGGGCCGTCATCTATGAAAGTGAGAAGTTCTCCGGCGGAGAACACTTCCCTGCGACGTTTACTGTTTACAAACATTGACCAGACTGCTTTGTCAAAATCAGCGGATTTATAGTTGGGCAAATAACAACGGGCGCCAATTCCTTTTATCGCCAAGTTACCCTACCAAGAGTACTTGGACGCTTTTACAACTGTTGCCACAAAGTTATTTTTGTGGAAAAATATGGCGTTTCTTCAGGTTTGTTTAGTGTTTGCGCTGAGACCGTTTTCAGCGAAGATAAACTCTAATTACTGTTTTTGTCGGCTAGTGGAGACGTTTTAATTTCTTTGAAAAGGACTTTATTTCTGGACCGTTTGCAGAACTGGTCAAGGTAATTGAATATACATTTTATGGGCAAAAAATTAACAAAAAGTTCAATTTTAATTAGTTTTCTCAAATAACCTGTTCATCATCTGGAAATGGATATCTCTTTTTCGGAGACATTTCCGGTCTTGTGTACATTGTGTCTCGATCACACAGGGTAAATATTTTGCTGTAACTTTTATTATCATAATAAAATTTAATTTTGAGTAGGTATTTACCTTTTTAGCCCACAAAGTGGCCGTTACTCACTGCTCGGCAATTGTCAATCGTGGGAGTGCAGCCAACTCTAAGCTGCATTTAATCACAATCGGAACAGATAGTGATGACTTATTGCCAGTGCTGAAAGTTTGGCGAATTAATGATTCAGCCTTTTCGGCGGATACTGAAGATAATCTCCTTCAATCTTCGGCAAACACCACGGGCAGCGAAGGTACCGAGTCAGAGGCACCGAGACCAGGGAGCAACAACAAAACTCCCATTGGCACTTGCGTTCGCAGTATCAAGTTCAGTCACAGTACACCACAGCTGGCGGCCCTAAGCCCACACGTCTCCGTAACGGTGCTCGATTCACTGAATGACTCGCTGGTTGTGGTAGGCTTTAATGACGGCCACTGTCTGACAGTGCGGGGCGAGCTGACCCGAGATACGCGAAATATCAAACTGAAGCTACTGCAGGTGTCCTCCACGGGAAACTCAATCACCGGCTTGGCCTTCAGCAGCCACACGCGAACCTACAAGCCCACTTCAAAGGCCTTCCGAACATTCAATGCAAACACCTCGGGAACACGACAGCAAATTGTGCTCTTCGTGTCAACCCGTAATGAGATTTGCACCTTTGATCTCACACACCGAGAATCGAAAGAGAAGGAGCTCAAAACAGTATTAGGTTTGCGATGATTACCCCTAATCAGTGGTTTGGTAGTATTTCATTTCTTTTCTGTTGCCCTTTCAGACTCCTTTGGCTGCGACATTGGCTGCAGTTGTCTGAAGAGAGAGCCAAAGCAACTTGAACCGATACAGTTTGTTGTCGGGCGAAATGACGCCATCTACTTCTACAACATCGACGGACGCGGCCCTAGCCTTGCCTATGACGGCCAGAAGACATTTCTCTACTGGTTCAAAAACTACCTGGTGGTGGTGACGCTGAATGATGTGATGAATCGCTCGACACAGTCTCCCTCTTCGTCTTCTTCTTCTGCCGCATCCTCTTCGCTGCTGAGCAGTGCCACGGCGAATCTCATCACCATCTACGACATTGCCCGCAAGTTCATCGCCTTCTCCAGTCCCCTGCCCGCCGTGAACCAGGTCATCGCCGAGTGGGGCCAGCTGTACATTCTGACGGTGGACAAGCGCGTCGCCGTCTTCAACGAGTGCGACACGCCGGCCAAGCTGGAGTTGCTCTTCCGAAAGAATCAGTTCTCACTGGCAATTGATCTGGCAAAGGCGCAGTCGTACAGTGCCGACTCTCTGGCGGACATGTTCAAGCAGTACGGCGACCACCTCTACTCGACGGGCGACTTTGAGGGCGCCATCGCCCAGTACTGCCAGACGATTGGCATTCTCGAGCCGTCCTACGTGATACGAAAGTTCTTGGACCTGCAGCGAATTCACAACCTGACGGCGTACCTGCAGGAGCTGCACAAGCGACGAGTGGCCACTGAGGACCACACTACCCTTCTCATAAACTGCTACGTCAAGTTGAAGGATGAGCGTAAGCTGAATGAGTTTCTCCGGCCCTCGGACACTGTCTTTGATGTGGACACGGCTATTCGTGTGCTGCGCCAGGCTGGCTACTTTGATTATGCGGTGATGCTGGCGAAGAGACACGGTCGCTATGATGCCTACTTCTGTACACTGCTCGAAGACAAGGCAGACTTTCGAAGTGTGCTTCAGACGTTCAGGGAACTGCTCAAGGAGGAAAGGGGAGACATGGTCAGTCAGTATCTCAGCAAGTACGGACGACTTTTGATGGCTGATGAGCCTCATCAGACGACACAACTTTTGAAGACACTTTCAGCGCACTTGCTCAGACAGAATGTCAAAAGTCGGTCAATCATTCTATCTGGCAATCAAAGTTCAGGTAAGTTTTGTGGGTTTACTAAACTGAACTGCTATTAAACAAAACTATCGTTGTAGATTTAAGCAACGTGTTTGACATGACCGACTTTGCTTCAGCATTACACGACGACAGTCTCGACAATTCTGAGTTTAGATGTGAGAAGTTTCTGCACATCTTCCTCAACCACCCGGCAAAACTCATTGAGTACCTGGAGTTTATCATCGCCGAATCAAAGTCAATCGTTGACGCCGAGGGAAACAGTATTCCTGTTTCGTTTGAAATAAGCAATACACTACTAGAAATGTACCTCTACTCGTACAAGAGTCAAATTAGAGAAGACGTAAGTAAAAACAGTTTGATTCTATTTTTTTGTAGTACTAAAAACCTTTCTTCTCTCTAGGGTTTGGCTGAAAACGAGGCAAAGATTATGAGTTTTCTGCGCAATGAAGGCGCAAACTACGACTCAAAGAGGGCGATGATCATCTGTCAGATGAGCAACTTCACCCCTGGCGTTCTTTACCTCTACGAGAAAAGCCAGATGTTCAAGCAGATTCTGGCGTACTATGTTTCACGTGGCGACAGTGACAAGGTGATTGAAGTCTGCAAGCAGTACAGTGAAAAGGCGCCCAATCTGTGGGTGGACGCACTATGGTACTTTGCTGAGCGTTACAATGCTGGGCAGGAAGCAAACATTTTACTGGTTTTGAAAGGTAAGCATTGTTGAGATGATCTATAAAAGTTTGTGTCAAAACTATTGATTTCTGATTAGAAATAGAACAGCAGAAGCTACTGCCACCGCTTATGGTAATGGAGATCGTCTTAAGACATGGCAAAGTGACATTGGGAGTGCTACATGACTACCTAACACGATGTATTAGCGCTGAACATGAGGAAATAGAAAAGGAGGAACAGCAGATTAAGGCGAATCAAGAAGAGTGCGAGACGATTCGCGCCCAAATTGAGGACCTCAGAGAGAAGCCGCGCATCATTCAGGCGTCCAAGTGCTCTGCCTGCACACATCCACTGGAGCTGCCCTCGGTGCACTTTGTGTGCGGCCATTCATTTCACGGCAACTGCTTTGAAAGCTTCAAGGGAAATGGTGAAGAGGAAGAGGAGGACTGTCCGCTGTGTCTGGACAAGAATCGGTAAGACTCTTAAGGGCTTACTTAAGTGACTTAACTTCACTAAAACCTTCCTTTTCACGTTTAGTTCAATACTGAATGAGGTCAGCCAACTTGACAGCGTGAAGAACGTCAATGAGCTCTTTCAGCAGGAGCTGTCGCAGAGCAAGGAGCCCTTTGAGGTGATCGGTCGCTACACCAGTCAGGGCCTTTTTGACCCGTTGACCACCGGTGAATAGAATTAACTGCGAATTGGTTTCTTGTGAAGAAAAGGGACTCATGATCATCACCGAGTTTGGCCATCATCGTAGCGAAATATTGTGCAAAAATAAAAGTGAAAACATTTACGTTTGCTTCTCAAGAGTAAAACAGTTTGGCATGACTCTGATGATCACGCGCTGTCATTGCAAAGGGCACATTCTCCTTAAATTGTGTGCCAGAAAATCAAACTGCTAGTGACACTGCAGTTACATCAAAATGGCGCCAATAACGGGAGGATGCGATGAGGTGCACTACTACTACTACTACTTCTGCAGTAGTTTGGTTGAACGAAAGAGTTTGCCAAGGAAGGAAGGGAAAGTATTACTTGCAAAAAGTCAGAAGAAGAAAAAGAAGTGAACATGCCGAATATGGCTCAAGCCCACCGACATTTCCACGTCAAATATCCACTGGAAGCCAGTCAGAGCCAACCAGAGACTCCGACACTATAACTGCGGCAACACTTTTTGTGTCATCTACATTCGTTTCACGCCTTGTTTTGGCAAGTAATCAAGAGTTAAGGGATAAGTGAAGCGTTTTATCACTGGCTCCCAGCGGCGGCAAGTGTAAGTCACCTCCGTCAGACGCATCCTCCCTCGTCGACTTGATGCTTCGCTACAATTTCACTTTGCTACCACTAAATAGAAGCAATTTTCTTGCCTCCATCTTTTGCCTCCATCATCCGTTTCAGAAGAGAGGGAAGAAGTGGTTTATCAAATCTCAGAGGTAGTACTATCGCTGAATCAAATCGCGCCAACGCTCGCTAACTTGTAAACAATTTTTGGAAGCACTCCAATGCAGTGATAAGCGGTCCTGTACACAGGACACACTAGCATGATGAAGACAAGGCCAATGAGAGTGCCGCCGGTGTGAGTATGTGTTGGCCAACTCAGGACAATTTCTCCCCTCCCTCTCTACTGATGAATGAAAAAGGTGACCGAGACAGTGCTCGCAGGGGACGTCTTTCGGCAATCGGCAATCAATACTAGACAAATGGAGCAGTAGACTGATAGAGCCAGAAGAAAAAGCAGTGTCAATGCTCATTCACTGATGAGCTGATAAGCGTTTTTCGCGGTAATTGGCGGTTGTTGTTGTTGTGATGCGACAGTGACAGTTCGGCGCTTTGTGCTTACCTCTGCTTCTTCGGTGTGCAACCACTAAATCATCAATTTAGATTGGGTTTCTGATAGCAAAAAAAAATTAGAATTTTAGTTGAACTTAGTTTAAACTTTCTGTATCAAGTTTGAGTTTTTTCATTGGTGAAGAAGCTGTTCACCCCGCTGAACTGTATTTTCTTCCAGGACTATTTGTCCTTTGTTGAATGGAGTCCTGGAACCTGTAACAAAAACATTTCTTTGGTAAAAACAATACTGCTGCGCAAACGTCGTTAAAGGTGATAGTACAGGAGCTCTTTCAAGGTATTGGAGCTCTAAAAGGACTATTGTTGAAATGTCTAACCTCTAATCTAGTTGGCATTTTGATCTAAACACAAGGACTTTTAATTAATTTTAATTTCATTGGTTGATACGCAGTGTTTGCACACACCAGTTTGCCTCGATTAAATAGTTTGAAAGGAGTTCGTTTTTTCTTATGTTAGCAATTGCTTGGAAATTTAGTTTTCCTTCACTAATGTTAGCAGATGATGGCCCTCTGACTATCAACACTGTGTGGTGCCCGCTTGTGCAAGAGTACAAAGTTAATATTTTTCAATTAATTGTGGTAGTCGCCTGTATAAGATAAGCGTCTTACTGGCAGACAGACTGGTCCAGTCGCGTGCCCACCACTGTCCACAATATGGTAGTCTTTTCCAGCAGTAGCCTTGTGCAAATGATTAGATCTGCAAACAGATTGCTTTCTTTGAATTTTTATTTTTAATTTGATCAGCTAATCTAAGATACAGTCAATTTATATTGGCATCAATAACCAAATAAAATTGTTTTTGTCAATCAGCAGATTTGTGAACTCTGAAACTGTTTTCCAAAGGGTAACAATTTGCGTTGCGATCACCATCAAAGACGTTTCAGCAGCAGTGTGTCCTTGCTCGTCTAATGTCGCATGATGTCTCTCCTGCACTAGAATTATACCCAAATGCTGTCAGGAAAGAGAGAGAGAGAGAGAGAGGATGATTTCACAATTGGAGAAATCACTGCAATATTGTTGCCACCCTCAACTTCTGATCACAGGATGCTCGGCAAAGTTGCCGCTGCCACCTAAGCCGCTCAGCGTCAGCGCTCTGCAGCCCACTCCAATCTGCATCATATCGGCGCCATTGATTGAGTCAGGCGGCACTATCAGCACCGTTGAATGATGGTCGCTTGCTTCGTCCTCTTCTTTTTCTTCTTCACCACTCTTCGATTGGCTTTCCCACCCGAAGCCAGTTTGATGCTGTCTTCTGATTTGAAGCGGCACCACTACCATCACCACCGCCACCACCGGCGTCACATTATTCACCAGCGCACACTTGCCAAGGAAATCCTTGAACTTGGGTATGGAAGTTCAGAAGAAGCAAGAGAGTGTGTTTGTGTAAGTGTGCCTGTCTGTGCTGCCGATGCACTTCGGCGCTTCTTCATCTTCTGCTGATACCGGCACTTGTCATTCAAATCACACTGCTGGGTGCGGTGACAGTCATGTGATCAACCCCTTTTATTGAGCGGGTGTCACCTTTTATGTGCTACAGTTTGGATAAACAAATGGAGTCGGCTCCTTTCATCTTGCATTCTAAAAACTCCACAATACTCAAACAATATTTCAAGCTAGTTTAGGCAAGTTAGTTTTTGCCATCAAAAGTTGCCTAAAAGTGTAGTTGTCTTTTCTATGAAATCTGAAATAAAATAGCAAGCACGTTAGTGACTTTTATTTTATCAGAGAATAATGGCAATTTGCCATGAATACAAGTGTTGCAAGTTTGCAAATTTTATGAACAAGAAGAAGCAGCAGCAGCTGTGCAAGTTGTCCTGAAACGTTGTAACTGTTGGTGAAGTTGGCGGTGATGTCTCATGACATTGAAGGCTTGAAAACGAGGGAACAGAAGCGAGCCCATGAACGATAAAGGAGGGCGAGAATGCGTTTGATAGAGCAGTGTGAAGGTCACAAGGACTAGGAACGTCAGGCTGCAGTTGATGCTATCGCCATCATTTCGGTAGATTGATCATCAGTTGTCGGTATCAGTTCAGTGCATCAATGAGACACCGGAGCAAAGGTCGATTGCCTCAGATTGGTGAGATTGAGCTTTTTTCGGTGATTGCTGCCAAAAAGAAACTTCGCTCGCTCGCTCACACCGGTTGGTGGCGGCAAAGTCCAACAATTGTGATGTTTCAGGCAGGCAAGCAAACTACTACCGAGACTTGAATGACGATGATCATGATCGTCACCTCCACAGACATCATCAAAACGAGGAATCTAATCGAGTCAAACTATGCTATTTTCAGGTTGTCTGGGACTTTTAATAGTGTACCATTCATACCAAAACGGAGCTAAGATTAGACCCATCACATTCCTCGAGTATTCGAAGGTGCTCACGTTCAAACTAGGGACAACGGAAAGGTTCTATTTTCTCGCTCTCACACTTCTGCACACTCCCAAATTAGCAACATTTGTTTGTGGTTGACGTGGTGGCAACAGTTATCAGAAAGAAAAGTACGGCAGTTTCAGGAAAGAAAGAAATGCAAAGACGCCGAAAAAACGTGGCTGATCTCACTGACTTGATTGATCAGTGAGATCGTCAGAAGCGGACAAATGGTTCGAGTGTCTATGTCTGCTCTCTTTCTGGGGAGACTTCTGTGGGTCCTCCAAAGAACAGCAGCAATCAGGGGTGATTAGTGCAGCGGCAGCCGTCGATAGGCAATCGCCACGAGCACTGCATGGGCGCACAGGTCCTCTCTATCTGATGACACTGATGGACTGAGGTGGATAGCAGGGTCTGCCGAGTTGACTATCTCCTAAAGACTACATTTGAGCGTCTGCCTGTAGGCACCCACTTTTCGAACCATTTTCGCCTCCATCGCTCTCAGCACCTCTACCACCCTGTCGGTGCAATATCACTCACTCACTCACTCACACACTCACGTCTTAGCTGAGTCTTTGATTTTTTTCTGGTTGCAGTTGACTCAGTGCCAATTACCAGGCAAACTATCTGACTCCCTGTCAGTCAGTCAGCCAGCCAGTGTCTACAGTTTTTCAAAAAGTCTTCTTTTTGAACAAAAAACGGTCGGCCGGATAACAGAGCAGGCAATTGAAAGAGGGTGTTTGCGTGCAAGTGCAAGTGCAATGTGTGATGCAGCAGCATCAGCAGCTGATGATGATGACCGGCGACTCTTGATGTTGGCTTGTTTGTTTGTTTGTGTCACCTAAACTAGAGTACTAGTGTCAGTGCTGGCATGTCAGTGTCAGTCATGTGGGCAGTAGACCGGTGCAACAGGAAGGTGCCACCAATAGTAGTAGTTGGCGCCAAGACAAACGTTCGATCGGAAATCAGATGTTGTCTGTCCTGTCGCCTTGTGCCGCCTTTCAGTGCATCGCATTGCAGAAGGATCATTGCCAAGACTGCAGTGAGGTGGGGCTGGAGATGTTGGCAGGGGGTGTGCATCCTTTTTGGGTCGAGGCTGGGGTGGCTGCTCGGATATACCTCCTCGGCCCAGCGAGCTGTTGCCCCGTTGGACTATGGCGAGCATCATCGGTGTGTGGCCTGCTCTACACTCTGTAATACTACTACTGTTTGACGCGAGGGAGTCACTATCTCAGTGGTGATAACCACTGAAGCTGATCAAGTTGATAGTGAAGAGGAGTGGGAGAGAAGTGTGTGAGAGGAGAAAAAGCAAAGAAAAACTCGCGTGCGAACAACAACGACTTCTTTTGTCTCCGCTTGTTAGCAGTAGTGGTAAATGTTTCTCTCCTCCTCTTCAATCAGTGATAAGTGTGCGCTGATAAGCTCGGCAGATGGTAAAAGATTTAGCAAGCTGCTGTTGCTGCTGTTGTTGGACGAGGATCCCCCAGACTTTAGTGACTCTTCTTCTTCTTTGCCCCAACACCACTACAAGAAGTGTAGAGAGAAGATGAAGCCCCCTTTTCTTTTTCCCTTAACAAAGACGGCCAGCAAATCGAAGCAGAGAGAAAAGACGATGGAAAGAGGCAAAGGACGTCTTAGCTCCACCGGAGAGTTGATTGAAAAGCAGGGGAAAGGGCGCGCACGAGATGCTGCTGATGCTGATGAAGATGATGATGGTGGTGGTGGCTCTTCACTGGCCCAACAGTGATCATGTCGACTATAAATAAGAGTCCAACCGCGCCAACTGTTCATTCACCAAAGAGCACTGCTCAAGACAACCAACCAACAATCAGAGCAAGATCGAATGCGAAAACCTCCCATTGCACAACCGCCACCACCACCACCACCCAATATCGACCACTGATATCACTTTGCTCATTTCGCTCACTTCATTTCACCACAAGCATTAACGCAAGGCCACCCCACACACCATTTTATCACCACAACTAGCAGATTTTTTCGTTCGTTTTTGCACAAACTCTCCAAAGCATTTCACCAAACTTTACCACCACCCCTTCACCACAATGTCTCACTCACCTCAACAATTTTTGACCTGCCACCTTCTGGTCCTCCTCTCTGCACTGGTCCTCTCTGCCCTAATGCTGGCGCCCACTCCCTCCTCCGCTTTGCCCACTGCCTTCCGAAACAGGCTCTTCAGCGGTAACTCCGACGATTCGAGCGATTCCGCCTCCATCTCTGCCAGTCCCGAGTTTGCCCGACCCGATGAGACGGCCGATCTGCAGCGAAACTCGGCTCGCCTCCACCGAACGCTCTTTCTCCTCGACACGAGCGATCTCCTCAAAAGTGCTCGTCTCTTTGGCGGCGACCACTCGACCACCTCGACCAAATCGAAGGCCCTTCTCTCCGGCGGACGAGCCAAGCGGCAGGTTTCCGCAGTCTCGGCACACCTGAACGGCATGCACGACTCACTGGCCGGCAAGGTGCCCCTGGTGGTCATCGTCAGGAAGCCCACCATCATGCTCACCGATGATGGACAGCAGTTTCGCACCTCCTTTGAGTGAACCTTTTTTGGCGAGACCAAAACAAAGCCAAACCAAATGAGCCTTTGAAGAAGAAGATGAAGATGACGCTGACACAGCAAACCAAACATTCGTAGCCACCAAGCATTGGCAGCACTGAGGCTGGCACTCACCCACCACCCCCATTTGTCGCTCTCTTTCTTTTCGACCACTACTTAAAACCATTTGATATCTATTTGAGAACATACCAAAGCACTTACTGTAAATAGCATTACCACTACCACCACACTGACACTTCAGGCCAATGTGTATAATCAGATTGCCTACTCCTATTTAAGTTATAACACTGCACATTCACTTTCACCTTTTGATTACCTGTCAATTTTGCTCATCTTCATTTGTTGTTGTTTGTTCACAGTAGAAAAGGCAAAATAAAATTTCATTTGCTTAAAGTAATTTGGTTTTTTGTAAATTGACAACTATCATCAGTATCTAATTGCATTTATTTTGACAGTTACCAGAAACCTAAAACGTTTAATTTTTCTAAAAAATAGCACCATGAACAGAAACGTTTGACAAAGAATTGCCACAAAAAGCTAGAAGTTTTTATGGTTGTTAAAAATAGCCATCCATCACTGCATCAACTGCTAAATATAAAGTGCCCCTTTCGACCTTTAGCTTCGAGGTGCTTCGAGACTGTTCGACCATTGGTCAGCCCTGCCCACAATGTCGGTCAGTAGCCTCTAGCTAGCCTTCACACTTTCACCCTTCACCATTGCTCGTTGGAGTCACTTACTGATTTGATAAGTCTCCGCACTACTGCAGCCGAATCAAAGTCGTAACACTCACTCACTCACTCACTCACTCACTCGAACATCTTCATTTTCACCGCTTCTTTCTCCCTTGTCTGTTCTCAATTCAGCCGCGGCCAAGATTAGCGCTTTGCGGCACTCACTCTCACTGACTCTCTCTTTCTTTTTCTCTCCTCTAGGCATGAAAGTCTGCGTGAAGTGATGCGGCCAGACAGACAGAGAAAGAGAGGCTGCACTGAAAAGTGAAGGGAAAGATAAACAAAAGGAGATGATCGGCACGGCGGTACTGTGCTGTTAGAGATCAACGGTAACTAGGTCAGTAGCATCACCGTCGCTCAGATGGTGGTGGTGGTGAAAACCCATCTTTTTGTGGTCAGCGACCACCGCACAGTGTGTGTGATGCCGCACACGCACACACACACACAGCCCACCCTTGATGCTAAATTGAAAGAATATCTATTTTAGGGACTTCAGCAACAACAACGACAGTGAAGAGAGTGGTTCAAAAATAGTACCACTCAAAACGGACTGAAAGTGTGGAGAGAACCACCACCAGACAACAACAATGCCTGTACACTGACCGCCAGTGACCGGGCTTTTCCAGACAGCTGCTCCGGTCAACAGCAGAGCAGCAGTCAGAAAGCCCGTTAGCTTGTAAGTACACGAGTAAGTGGACAGCAGGGACTCGAGTAGTCACCTGAGCCTCTGTCAGCGAATGGCACTGATCCAGATCCATTCGCCCATGTAGCGGTACTGTGGGAAAAGGAAGAAGTACTTTTGGTGCTAGTGGGCCTGAACCTACAAATGGAGAGTGTGATGAAAAGTGAAAAGCGCCACAGCATTGCACCAGCACCAGCACCAAGCGGCGGCATGATCACTATCGACTATTGGCGGACAGTCAACAAGTGGTGATGGTGCTGGTGGCCGTCACCAGATGTACCGAGCCTTGTTTGTATGCAATTTGTGCACCACAAACACTGTTTGTCTGAGTGTGCCCAACTAGCCTACTGCTGCTATTTATATTTCTGATCATCTCTCTTTCTGCATCCATCACACACACCTCGATCAGACAGACTGATTACCGCACCGTACACACAGTAGCTGACATCAGGTTCACATTGCTATTTTTGCCAATAACAAAATTGTGGCCCGGGTGATCAGTTGGTGATTGTACTATGCTGATACTGATGCTGCTGCTGGTAATCTTGTGAATCATACCACCGAATTGGTTTGAGGTGTAGTGAACTATCTTTAGAGAAACCAAAACCCAACGCAAGAATCTTTTCCATTTCTTCGAGGGGAGACCGGTAGAAGGAAAAGAGATGGGGGCATTTTAGTGTGTGACTGTGCTCCAAAGAGCGATGTTTGGGGGAAAAGGTTTGAAGAGGCACTCCACCGATTGAGCAGCAAAAAAGTAGACAAAAAATAAAAATCTCCCACGCACGATTAATTTCAGTGAGTCCAACTTTGGCTACAGCTGCGGCAGTTAGGTGCTATCACTGAGGATGGTGATGCTGTTGTCGGTGTTTTTGGCCCCTCACCAAAAAAAGTGGGAAAGGAGAAAAAGTGGCCATTCTCAGGCTGTGTGCTAATTGATACTGATGATTCAATAGGCACTGAATGTATGTTAGTTGAGACAGCAACAGTGGGGTGTGTAAAACACCTCATTACCGAACAAAAGGATGCTTTTGTTGTCGCTGTTGGGAAATCGTTGAAAGTACCAATATAGCATTTTTAGAAAGAAGATGTCATGCTAAAGTGTGTAACATTTCATTACAGATTGAACCTTCTGATAAGATGTAGACACACTTGATTGGTGTCTAGTGAGCGATGAGCAATGCTTGGTGATGCTGCAACCACAAAGGGATTGAAAATTAGGCTGCTCGAGCAAGACAATATTTTGCACCAGCCAAACTGCCGCTGCTGAAGCACGAGTGCAACTCTGTCAATCTCAGATTGGGTCAAGAAGCACTTTGATAAGGTTAGAAGCACAGAGTACAACGATCTACGTTGTGCCTGTGCATTTGTGTGTCAAGGCCAGAGTCAGTGGTGACCTGATTTGGCGAAAGTAATAAATATCGGGTGGAGAAACGACAAACAAACACTTTAGTCCGAGTTTAAGGTCTACACTTTGCGTGAGGACATTCTGGTTCTTCGACAGGCACAGCAGCTGTCCGAACACACGAGCAACTGATGCGACTATGGTAGACTCTACCATTGGTAGAGTAGGCCGAGCGATTGAACCAAGTGATTGAGGTAGTCCAAAAAAGTTGTTGACAGGACGCCAGAAATGATGCCTGAGCACGACGCAAACACGTCACCCACGTATTTGTGCACACGAGCACAAAGGGACTCTGGTAGATGCGATCTGCGAAGGGTCGGCAACCTCCGAAGGTAACATACTGCTGATGATGATGATGATGGTTGTGGTGCTGTTGTTGTTGTCAGATGCTGGGGTGCTGCCAATTAGCATCACATTACTGGCGATTGCAAGTTCCGATAGGACTGGCAGGGATCTGTGCCAAAGTACAGTCATCATTTCCATTTTAATTGTTTGGTACTCGAGCGAAAATATGGATGAAAAAAGTCCACAAGTGTACACAAGTGAATACAGCGGCATCATCTGAGGGAGCATACTGCTGAGCCATCTGTTAAGCTGTGTTGCTTCAGTATCGGTTTCTATTTTTGTTCTGCGTGAGAAATCGTAGAGGGAACAATCAGTAGTGCCAGGAGTTTTGGTGATCAAAGTCCAATCTGGGGGGTGATTTGAAGTTGGGCAACTTTTCAGTTTTTATTTTGAAATGTTTGAACTCTCACTGCTACGCCATCTTCAGAGCTTCAGTAGAGTTAGGCGCGCACTTTTTGGCTCGGCGCTGTTGTTTACGTTTTTCGCTGCGAGTCGCCTCATCTTCAGAAGAAGTACCATCAAAACGGCCTCAGTAAGGGAGGACTTTGAATCGTTCCATATGGACCAGCCAATGATGGACACCACCGGCTGTGACAACGCCGGTGGTGGTTGTAGTGGTGATGGCGGAGGGAACATTGATCCAACTGCTCAAACGCTCTACGAACTTGTAAACTCTAGCGCTCCTGAAGATGAGCTCTCGGTACAGTGTTCCAGTGAGATGTCTTCGATTTACACGGCCAACCTTAATACTCTGACCAATGTGGCGCTGAGTTTGCAATATGTGAACATTGATGATAATAAGCTGGGCATGTCACAGATGACCTCCATTGAAGACCAAAATACGGTTCATGCGGAGCTTCAAAACTATGAAACGCTGGAGCCCGTCAGTATGAAAGGAGAGGAGATCATGAGCAACGGACAGCTTGGCGTTGACCACTGTGGTGAGCAGCCATCAGAAGTGCTCGAAGATCTTCTCGAAAAGGACGAAATCGATTCGGAGGATTACCTTTCGACGAAGAAAAGTCAGCCGTCGAACAACAAAGGCAACTGGAAGGGCCACACCAATCGTTTCACCATGCAACAGCGGGTCTTCGTTCTGCAGCAGTACTGGAAGAACCAGCGAGACTACAAAGCAATAAAGGAGGCCTTCATGAAACGATTCGACGGCGCCGAACCGCCAACACGATCTTCCATTCGCAATCTGAACAGCAAGTTCGAGAAGGAGGGCACAGTCATCGACCGGGCCCGCTCTGGACGGCCCACTTCCGTAACCTCAGACCAGAAGATTGAAGAGGTGCGGCAGTATCTGACGAACAATAAAAAGTCTACCCGAGTTGCCTGCAAGGAGTTGAAGATATCCAAAACGAGCCTGCTGAGAATCATGAAAAAAGTGGGCTTCAAGCAGGCGAATGAACATGACTACTCCAAATGAAAGGGCACAAATCGACTGAATCAAGGTTTTTTCTCTACTGCCACTCCCTGTGCATTTTTTCCTATTCATCTCGCATTTAAGAGTTAAAGAAATAAAACAAATATATTTCATTACCATACCAAAGTATAATATCTAGTTTGTTTCACTCGTCAAAGTTTAGTCTCTTCGCTGTTGGTGCCAACTTTTCATTGGTGCTAGAAAGAGGTCGCTTGGTAGCCGACCTTTCCAGGTTCATATCTTCAAAGTCATCACTGTTGCTGCCCTTTGGTTGAGGCAGCATACTGGGCGGTGTTGGGGCTGGATCATTACTGAAGTAGGGCATTTGCAGCGCCTGTGAGCAGGTACACCGACTGGAGGGGTTCAGGGCGAGCATCGTGTACAGTAGCTTGATCATGTCGTCCTTTACCGCAGTGAAGATGTTCTCAAATGGCACTGACTCGTTTTGGTTGTATTTAATGTAGTCGGGCAAGTTGATGACTCCCTGTGAAACGAGCATAATTAGTACAAATCAATTAACCCAACTTTTTCAAATTTTACCGGCCAGTTTGTTTCATTTGGACTGCCCGTAACGTTGAAAATTTTTAAAAGCTGATCTAAATCATTGACGCCGGGAAGGAATGGTACTCGCAGGAGAAGCTCAGCAATGATGCACCCAACCGCCCAAATGTCAACACCTGTTCCGTACATTCGAGCGCCGTACAGCAGCTCTGGAGCGCGGTACCATCGTGTGACCACTTGATGGGTATAGATTCGGTTTGGTGATCCGAAGGCTTTGGCAAGACCGAAATCGCCTATCTTGAGTACGCCGTGCTCGTCAATTAGAAGATTGTTTGGCTTCAAATCCTAATCCACAATTACAAAACAAAATAGTGTAAACAAAGACATCAACCAAAGATAGTCTTACCCGATGGAGAATCCACTTATTGTGCAAATATTCAAGCCCCTGAAGAGTCATAATGATGTATGACTTGATATGTGAAGGTGTGAGGTATATGTTGTTGTCTTTTATGATCACTTCAAGATCGGTTTTCATATAATCAAAAACGAGCGATATTTCTGATACATGACCAAAAACGTCTAGAAGCTAAAATTCAAGCAATTACACGATTGAGTCCAAAAAGCAATAACAAAAACTCACTCCAATAATGTTATCGTGAGACAACTCTTGCAATATTTTAATTTCTCTCAAGGCAGTTCGGTTGATTCCATCTTTAACTTCAGCCCTTGAGCCTAATTTAATCTGTCAAGTTTAAAACCATCATTAGAAAGAGTAATTTTAATTGGAAAACAGCAACAAACCTTTTTCACAGCAACTATCTGGTCATTTACCAAGTCTTTTGCTTTGTAAACAGTGGCAAACTAGAAAGACAAAAATAATACAAAGTTGAACAATTTTAACAACACTGTGATCTTACCTGTCCTTCACCTAGAAATTCAATCTTTTCATAACGTTTTTTCTTGTTGTCACGATACTTTGACATCTTGCTGCTTTGATGAACTAATCAAGAAAAAGCTGGTAAAACTTCAAAAGATGCGGCCAGAAAACAGCGCTCAAAAACACATGTCAAAAAATCGGCTGACAAAAGCTGGCACTGCTTGGGTGCAAATGGGCAACACAGTGAAGCAAAAAAATCGTTTTTCCGATTTTGTGGTTTTCTGGTGAAACCTCACTCTGATCAGCAGGTATTTTCTATGAAAGTTTGACAAACTGATTAATTTTTTCTTTTTCACTAGAACCTAGTGAGATTCTACAAGATTCTAAATTATTCCACTTTTTTGAAGCGTGTCAGATACAGAATTTTGCCCCTTGAAATAACTTGGAATAAGTTGCCATTTTTCTTTTGATTGAATGGGTTCTTCAATATGTCGCTTGCAAACATGGTGCTTTTGTAATTTAAATGGTGCCTTGTCACTTTCACTGAAATCAATCGCCCGTCAAGCAAACAGCAGGCTCTGGTAAGTCCTTTCCCTTTTCAATTGACTTGTAATACTTCCATTTCAACGAAAAGCACTTACATTTGCACCATTCAATTAGATTGTCAGCTCGCTTATGCAATAGAGAAAAAGTTTAAGGCTGCTCACTCTCACTCTCTCATCTCATTTGAATATACTAGGTCAGAGGGATTGCGTTCACAGTTTACTGTCCACAATTTGATTACTGCATTGTTCAAACGCTGCTGCTCCAATTTGACTAAAGAGAACTTGTTAGCGTTTAGATTTGAAGCAGCTTTTTTATTGTGACTAATTAAAATAATTCACTGCCAAAGCGTGCTTCTCCACTTAGTTTAACTGTAGTTAACAATTTAGATATTAGACTTGTAGTATAGAGTTAGCAGAGTGGCAAGCAGTTGACTTCCTTTGCGTTGATGTCCTGTCGATGCGCTGTCACAACCGAAACAACTGCCTCTCGATTGTTTGCCCAACACCATGCGCCCAATTAGAGCGCATCAACTTTGCAGCCATAGTTTGGAGTGAGTGGACTCATTAGCGACATCGTCAGTGAGTTGTTTTTTAGCCTAAAAACATCAAGTGATGATGATGCTCATGTTCATGTCCATTATTCAGATGCGTGTGCCAAATGAATTGAATCACTTGGCCAACTTCAACTTGACTGCTTCTTGACTTGTTGACAATGTGAGTGTGTGAGCGAGTGCTGCCATTGTTCCCCAGCAGTAGTCGTCATGTAGTAATGAGAACCACACCAGGGTGTCGCGATTGATTGCTGGCTTAGCCTCCTGTTCGCAATTGAATAGTGGCCATTTCTTTAGCTGCGACAAATTACTCCAATCGACGTTATTCGATTTGACGAATCTGACGACACTATTACCACCAACTCTACTGAGTTTGGCGCGCTTTGCCACCCACGTACCACACACTGTTGGCCAGAGAAAGCAATGGACCAAATGGACAGCTCATAAATCGGTGGCGCTGAATGAGTGGCGCGTGTCTCCATTTACGTAATTGGTCGCCCATTAGTCGAGCGCTGGCCGTGTACACTACAATAGTAGGACCAAGAGCATCAACAGCAGCAGCCGGGCTCAACTTTAAACATTTGCCCCTTCCTCTCTGCTAACTGCCGTCACCAAAAGCCTCATTAAATGGGAGAACAGCAAGAGCAGCAGCAGCAGTCCCAACTGCCATCGTTTGCCTTCAGTTTCACCATTTGCCAATTGCCAGCAGACCAACAGAGCAGCATCGGCCGAGTCTGTCGCCCTTGTTGTCACCCTCAAGCCCTCATTCCCTTATTTATTTATTTGTTTTCCATTCTCTCTCTCCCTCTCTCCCTAAGATGAATCGTGTTTTGTCTTTCCAGTTTTGGTGCCATCTCCCTTTTTATGTTTCTATCTTTGTGTGTGTGTGTGTGAGTGTGTGGGCCTAGCATTAGTGCAGAAGGCATTTTATGATGTCCGATTGAAGCGAGTGTCAGCCAATGTGTTAGTGCGAGTGATGCGAACAACAACAGGCCAGGCGAAGCATGTCCAAGCAGGCAAGCAGGCAGGCAAGTTTTCCCTTTTTCTCTGAAAGAAGGGGCTCTACTGTTAATGTGATTTATCTATCTATTATTTGCGGCCTGTGTGGCCAAAGACAACTTCTGCTACTACAACTAGTGCACTGTGCCGGCACCACCACCACCACCACCACCACCACCAGCACTGCCAATCAGAGAGGCGCGCACATTATTGGCAAATTGTATTAGTGTAATTAAATTGAGACTGTGTTCAGCGACGGTCATGTCGCCGATGATGGCGGTAGCAGCAACAGCAGCAGTGTCACCACTTCTTACCTTTCACAGTGCTGATGGCGTTGCTTTTCGAATCGATTCTCGCTGCCATTTGGCTTCACTCTTTCACTTCTCCAGTGTGGAAAGGGTCGAGTATCAGCAATCGATCGACAGGATGCTCTCATGCGCCCATCAAGCCTTCTGCAATTTTGTGTTTCGTTGTCGGCGTCACTCTGCTTCTCCTTGTCAACTTCTTGTTTGTCCATTTTTCAGCTGCTGTGTACCAGCAAATCAAAGCAGAGAAGAAGAATCCTCCTCAGCAATTAAGCAAATCGACACACTACTCTACTCAGGACAGTCAGTTCACTCGACTTTCACTCATTTACATGAAACCAATTTGGTTTCTTTCTTTCTTTTCAGCTTCCATCGGCTTGTTGTTGTACTGTTTGTATTTATTGTCAGCGTCTGTCAGCGTTGGCCTGTGTTCACTCGCTGCACTTTGGCAATTTGCATTTAAATCCAAAATCAATTGTCTCGCTCCGGTGTCAGTGATGGTGGTGGTGGCGGCGGTGGTGGTGGCCGCATGGCACAGAATATCACTTGCAATTACCGAGTGGGCTTAGTGTTAATGCTACCTCTCTCTCTTTCTCTCTTTCTGCTTTCAATTGAGCGCTCTTCTTTTCAGTCAACAGCGATGCGACAGACTTTGCGGCCCCAGTGTCACTGTCACTGTCTCTGCCTAGTCTCTGTCAGAGGAGAGGCGAGTCGGTCTCCACTGACTACATCGCATTAGCATATCAAATGCAGAGCTCATTACCAGCAAAGACTACATGCACTTGCTCTTTCAGCGAGAGTGAGAGAGAGAGAGAGAGAGAGAGAGAGAGAGAGAGAGAGAGAGAGAGA
>JAALOO010000163.1_pt1 | contig 57499 bp, 32 predicted proteins | sample 7257641 | NCBI WGS metagenome assembly JAALOO01 (sample SAMN14085613, study PRJNA598686) | mite metagenome | biome: ENVO:01001000; feature: ENVO:01001002; material: ENVO:01001226; isolation source: single female mite from University of Michigan culture on fish food culture... ...
GTCCTTTTTATTTTAAAAACTGATAAACAGTAAAATGGTTGGTGGCGAGCGAAGCAAGCGTAACTGAGCCCTTGTTTGTTTCTATTAAATTTTAGTAAATAAATTGTACAATTGTTGCAATTCAAAATTATTGATTTACGTTGCACATAGCACACCAATTTGCTCACAAAAATACATTTTTAAAATCTGATGAAAGCTTTGTAATTCAATTAATTTTCAAAATTTATATTTTGTGTTTTTAAGTGCTGATCGATTTTTAAAGATCAATAAAATTAATGCTAAACTTTTAAACTTGAAAAATTGTTGTTTTTAAAGTCAGCAAAACAACAATTAAAACAATTATCTTTGGTATTAATCAAAACTTGAGATTAACAAAATAACTTATTAATCAATTTTTTGTTATAGTTTTCTAAAGTTTGAAAAATTATTGCCATGTTATAACATTAGTTGTGTTATTCTCTTTTTACCCTTTTACTGCCCTTACATGTGACTTATTTGTCCTACTGCAGTGACAAGCATAATTTATATTTTTTCTTCTTATCTCTTTTACTTATACTTGCACTTTATGCCTGTTTTGTTTCCTGAATAGTGATGGCCTTTGCTTGTCTGTCCCTTTCTTTGCCTGTTTTGTTTTTCACTGTCTTTTACTTTTTGATTGCTATCGATTTCAGTGGCACGATGTGCTCTGCAATACATCGGCAAATGGATGTATCGTTATGGCTGATAATTTGATTTGAGAAAAGTGACTGAAAGAAAGAGAAAAAGAGAATAGGACAAGGAAGTTCGCATAAGGCAGGCAAAGCTGATGACGTTTAGCGATGACTATAATTGATGACATTTTAATATTTATTGAATTTAGATTTAAGTGCAACGACGCGCTTTAGATTTAGTGAAGCAAAAGGTTGCAAAAAAGGAGAAACACAGAGAAAAATCAAAAAACGAAAAATTTGTGATAAAAAAAGTTAAAGCTTTTTCTCTGGTCGGTGAATTATTAAATGCCAAAATCATTCGATATGAAGTGATGATAGAACGACCTGGCTCTCAGTGTACTAGTTTTTTGCAAATCTGCTGAGAACAATTCAACAATCTCATTTAATGTGAAAAAAATCAGGTTTCCGCTCTGGCAATGCTTAAAACAGTGCTTCCATTTTCCAGTCAGTCAATCTTTTTCTTTTTATCCCCTTGAAAGAGACACTTCTTTTGCTTCACTTCAGCTTTGCTGTCTTTGCTATTTTCATTTGGACTGAAGATGTTTCAAGGATGGTCAAGCCTGTCTCTGAAGGTTTTCCAGTTCTCTGTTTCGTTTTTCTCTTGATTTAATATTTATTGACGTACTTATAATTGCTTTACTGAATATTTCATGTCATATTTGGAGACTTTCTTGCGTAATAAAGAAAAAGAAGAGCATTGGACATAGTTGAAGAACTAAATTCTGTTTTGCTACAGGGTGTATCAGGTGCTCAGAAAGAAAGTACTAGTTCTTGACTTTGTTTAAGCAGTGATTTTAAAGCCCACTCAGTAGGCACTCACTTACTCACTCTGGCTGGTTAATCGGTGCAGTTGTCCTGTAAGTACACTTCACCAAAACACACAGTGGACTGCCACAAAAGAGGGCCATTTATTCTTTTTTTCGGTTCGATTGCATCTGTTTTTTCTTTGTGTTATCAGTTGCAGCTGCCTTTTTAGGCTCACTTATATTTTAGTTCTCTTCTCTGAACTTCTATCGATGATTTTTGCCGCTTCTGCTGTCCAAATCGATACTTTTAGCAGCCTTGACTTCCCGGATATAAAGAGAAAGAATGAGAGCACTCTGCTGGGATGTTTTAGAAAAAAATTTGCAAATTTACAGCAAAATGGCAGCAAATTAAGTTTGTCAACATTTAGAGAGGAAAGGCTGTTTTGTACAAATTCAGTCGTCATCGATCTGTTTGCATTGTCGGCTCCTCTTTTTAGCTGTCATTATTTTGATGTTTTTTGGCGCTGCTAAATGGTAACTTTGACTTTATGTTCCGGTCATTTAGTTTGTGAATAGTCGATTTAGAATGATTCTGCCGGCAAATGAACAAAGTGTAGGAAGGACTCCGCGGCCGACAAGCTGCTGCTTTCATGCTGGCCTACATTTGCCATTTCCCGGCAAAGTTTGGCCATTTGTTTGGGAGATGCTTTCTAAATTTGTAAATTGTCATTGATTGCTGCTTTAATGAGCAAGGGGCATTGCTCATTAAAATGCTTTGCTACATTTTTTGATAATTACTAACAACTTTATTCAGAAGATCGACTATTGTACCTGAAATGTACTGCAATGTTTATTCACCAATTTCTATAATTTAAAATTTACATTAGGTTCAGTCAAAAAGAAAGGCTGTGTGTGTGTTTGTTTGCTATATAAAAAGATAATGGCGGATGATTAATTATAAATTAATTTACTTTAAAATGACACTAATTGGACGAAACTTAATTACAGCCATTTTTGTAAACGTGAATTTATAATGTAGCCGTTTTGTTAACTAAAACGCACTACCATCATCATCATTAATAACCGTCCTATCTTTTACCTTTGATCAATTCCCCCGCACAGAAATACCGCGGCGGGCAGCTCACTCCGATGCCTTGGTCGTCGCACTCTCCCAATGGCAACTTCAGTCTGCTGAACATCAGCAATCCGGCGCTGTGGATGCCAGTGCACCCTGACTATGCCCGAGTGAACGTGGAGAAACGACAGTCCTGGGTGAAACTGATCTCTGACCTGCACCACTTTCGCCTGGACCACCTCTACAGTGACGTGCAGCCGTCGGGGCGTCCTCTTCCCAGCTCCACCAACTACCTCTTCCACTACATCGACAGCAGCATTGTCGTCGTAGAGCAGCACTTTGACCGTCGCAGCACCAGCCCCAGCAGCAGCCCAGGCGTCGGCGGCCAGCCAGTGGGCGGAACTGTGCACCAGGAGGACTTTGACTCCTCGGTGAGCCAGTCAGTGCCAGCAGTGCCTCCCTCCACCCGTTACCGCTATGTGCTCTTTGTCAATCTGGGCAATGAGACACTCATCAAGGACTTTAGCGACAAGTTTTACTTTTCCATGACCCAACTGGCCACAAATGCCAATCGAACGAGTGAATTCCTCATCATGAAGGCACTTAAACTTGATCCTGGAGAGGCGATGATTGCCACTGTAGAGTAAAGTAGACAGCCACTCTAAAAGTTAACATCTCCCATTCTCTATAATCGTTGTCCACACACTTCATAATGGATATAATTTGCTAGAAACGCAAATTTTAGTATCAGCAAAAATACTTTATTACCATCAGAAGCAATGCAAAAATGATCATTAAAAAAAGTTAAAAAGCTCAATACTTTCTGCAGTTAAATCGACTATTACAAAGCATTTATTACAATTCTGTTATAACTATAAAATATTTTTATTGTAAATAAAAAGCTTATTAATTATTAAAACTGTTATAATTTTTTAATTAAAGACAACTTTTTGAATAATTTTACAGCCTCGTGTATTTTACTTTATCAAAAAACTATTTTTAAAATTTAAAATAACAAAGTGCATCTCAATCAATACAACGCTTATTGACCTAACTGACATTATCAAAGTTTCTTTTATAAAGAAACTTCAACCAAAATGATTGATCCTTTTTCGATGACTTTTAAAAACGGCTGATAATAAAAAAAAACTGGCACCTAGATGAAGCAGTTACGTTTAAACATGTCAGGTTTCTTTTAAAAATTTTAAACTTTTTTTGAACAATTTTGCTTTTTTAGGTTCAGTCAAATTCTTTCAGTTAAACCACAGCTAAGCTCATTTTGTCTAAACCAAATCGGAAGTTCAAACATGTCCGGGAATGAGACAGAAACGACGGAAATTAGTTTAAAATTTAATCAATTTTAATTGAAAAGAAAAGAAGAGAGTTTATGTAAAATTCAAGGAAATTTGCATCACCAGCTTTTCTCAATATCTCATCCTCTTTATTTGCACGCTAACATTTAGTCATCTTCCCCGTCGATCGAAGCATCTTAATATATGCTAATGGATTTTCAATTAATTCATCTGCTTTTTGAAGTTTTCATTGTAACTGGTGTTTCTATTGTGTCAGTTTTTTCATTGACCGGCAAAAAAAGTCCTGTTTGACTAAACAATTGATGTGCTAGCTTGCTGAAAACTTCCCATTGCATGATTAAATTAAATTAATTTTAATTTAATTCAGCAAAAAGGGCCAAAGATCCGGACTCTGCCCTTGACATGATATTTTTCTTCTAATTAAATTGCGCTCTCTTTAGTTATTTTTTAAATGACATATTTTTGTTGGCTTTTTCCTGAAGTTAAAGGGTTAGGGATCTAAGCAAAAACAAGATAATTAAAATGTGTTGGTAATTGAATTTAGGCGTCCCAAAATGGAGAGATGAAAAGAACAACAGTGAATGTAAATGTAAGTAATGGCAAATACTATTATGTTATTTAAAATAGTGATCTAACTAAAAACGTTTTTTGGAACTTTTAAATTTTTCAAATGGGGGAAAATTTTAATAGAAGAATGTAGCGGTTAGTGATCAGTCGACTCGGCTGAACCACTACAAGAAGATAAAAATCCTGTTTGTCTATTTTTAGATTGGTCTTTTCAACAATTTTCATTTACAACTTATCACAAACTAAGCATCAAACGAGATGTAAGTGCCATCTACGGTTTCTACTTAAAAATTGCAGACAACAGTAAACTCGGACACATTAGCTTTTGAGTCCCGGAATTTTCAAAATCAAAAGTGGGCTTTTCTGCCCACAGCGATGGTGCGCTGCGGCCCATCAAGTTCACAGCGTCTATTTCGTGTTTTCTACGCTGCTCATGCAAAATAGTAGTGCACACGTGCTTCTGTGTTTTGGATTCTGCATCAAAAAGTTTTATTTTGTTTGAATTTCTCCGCTTTTTTGCATCTCGAATCACCTTTTTCATCCATGACTGTGATGGCTAAGAAGACTGCCAAAAAGCCCGCAGCACCAACCGCTGTTCCAAAGGTTGCTGCAAAGGAGAACAACACAAGCAAGCCGTCAAAGAAAGCACTGCGCAAAGCACTGGCCGCACAGAAAGCGCAACTACTGCAAAAGAAAAACACTAAAGAACAATCAAAGGTTGAGGGACAAGAGAATGCGATTGTCATTGCTCCAGTCAGGAAATCCGATGAACCACTTGTGCAGACTCAAGTAAGTCTAGTGATGTTGCATTGTGCGAGGCTAAGCATTTCAAAATACTTTTTCAGGCATCTAAATGGATCAACAAGCAACGTCTGATGGTGGTCGCCTCGCGAGGAATCACCTACAGAGATCGCCATTTAATGAACAACCTCAAAACAATGTTGCCTCACTCCAAATCTGGTAAGGCACTATATGATTGTAAAGTTTACCAAAACTCTAATATACACTTTTTCCACTAGAACCGAAAATGGACACCAAAGACCCAAATATCGCGCTTAATGAAATGTGTGAAATTCGCAACTGCAACAAAGCCATCTTTTTTGAGAATCGCCGTCGACAGGATCTTTACATGTGGATTGGCAACGTTCCAAGTGGACCGACGGCCAAGTTTCTAGTAGAAAACAGTAAGTAACAGTAGAAGTACTGTGAGTAAAATGTAACCTAAATATTCTTTTTTAGTTCACAATATGGGCGAACTTCGTCTTCCAGGAAACTCGCTAAAATCATCTCGCCCACTGCTGTCTTTCGATCCACTTTTTGACTCTGCGCCTCACTACGCCCTTTTAAAGGAGCTTTTAGTGCAAACCTTTGGCGTGCCGAATGGGCACCCAAAATCACAGCCTTTCTTTGACCACGTTCTCACCTTTACTATTCTCGACCACCGCATCTGGTTCCGAAACTATCAAATTGTCGCAGAGGATGGCTCACTTGCAGAAATTGGACCCCGATTTGACTTGAACCTGATTAAAATCTTTGAAGGATCTTTTGGCGGTCGAGTGCTGTACAGCAACCCGCACTACGTCGCACCGCAAAAGCACAGGCTTGCCATTAAACGGGCCGCATCAGAGAAGTACAAGGACCGGCAGGAAGCGAAAAAGGCCAAGGAGCTCCGGAAGCCTGCTGACGGTGAGGTGTACGCTGATGTAGACAAGTTTGACGATGTCTTTGAGACGATTCGACCTGAAGAGGCCGTCGGCCAAGAGAAATTGGTCTTTAAGCGAAAAAAGTAAGCAAACCAATTTGAGAGAGCTATGTATTTTTATGTGTTTTCTACATTGTGTAAACATTTGCAACAATTTTCGTATCATTTTCATGAGAATTATATTTGAGTGTCAACTTGTGCATGACTATCGAGTAGACTTTGCAACAATTGCAACAGTGGGCCATGTCAAAGGGTGACTCAGAGAAGAAAGCTCTCATTTCTTGGAAAAGCGCGTTTTAGCTTTTTGCAGTCAACAGCTGTTGCCAGCCTTTTGTAATCTATCAAGCTATCTTCCATGTTTACAGCCACCATCTGCCAGTCGCTCGTCTAACAACAACAATAATAGTGCCCGGTGATAAGCAATAGCAGCGACGATAGCAACCAAATCGGAGCGTATCATCTTTTGTTTTCCTACGTCTTCCTTCATCTTACGTCAACGACAAAAAAATGGATGAAATGTCGGGAATTGAGGATATACGCCCTGGTTCAGGGTCCTTTGAGTACCTCCTCAATGTGCCTACTGTCATTAAGCATTCCATGGACGCGCCTGTCTTCTACATGAATCAAGGAGAGTGGTACGAGTTTTGCGTTGACATGAAGGAGGCTCCCTCAGAGAAACTATACTTGAAAGTTCAATTGGGTATAAAACGTTACAGGCATTGTTGTCAGAGATTCTAACCTCTCTTCTACATTTACAAACTAGATTTCGTTAATGAAGAGTATCGAAAGAGTCGAAACGAGCTAATCAGTGGCTGGTTCGACCGCCATCCTGAGTGCCGCCTTTTGGAGCTTGAAGAGATCCATTCTCCGGAGAAGGAGTCGCTCGGAACTGTTCAGTACAACAAGGAACCGGACAATCTGGCTCGATACATCGTTGACGGCAGCAAAGAAGTCAAGTTTAAGGTGAAAATAAACTGCCTGGAAAGTCAGTTCTACAAAGAGATTCCTGTGATCAGTATGTCACCGATGGGCTTCTATCTCATCGTTAGCACCTACGCCGAAGAAAGCAGAACATTGCTTGATACTACGCTGTGTCTGGTAGGCTACACTCGTGATTTTATACTTAATTTAACTATTGTTACTATTACTAAGGTTCGCACATTTTGGAATGGCCGCTCCAAGTTCAATTGCGAGTCTGACCGCTTTGTTCTGCTCGATAAAAACCCCAACGTTGCCTGCCCCAACAAGTATTCGCTCATTCAGACCATTCTCAATCCACACGCCAACACTGCCAATAGTGATGAAGTTTCTGAAAGCGTCCGTGAAACAGATGATTTGCCGCCCAGTTCCGTCGTCGCAAAGAAACCTGCCAATCAGCTAGATGACCGAATGTTTGTGTGCGTTTTGCAAGCGCCGCATTTCTCTCAAAATGGCACTTACATTGATAAAGACTCGCTTTACGGTCTAGTGATTAAGCCGACGAACTTTGATTCATCAAAGCTTTCGGGAGTTTTTCAAACAAAAATATTTCTCGATTTCGGCTCTTCTGTTAGTGCTTCAAAGCTCAGCGCCGCTCTCACCAATTGGTCCATCATCAGTCGTCAGACGTTTGCCTTTAGCGTCCATCCATACAGCAGCGAACTGGACGAAAGTGTTCACGATCTTTATCAAAACGGTTGCAATGAAGCTAACTTGGTTTGGTCACCAGGCAAAACTAAGGAAGTTAAATTGATGTTAATGTTCAATGTGGAAAGCAGCAAACTTGCCCGATTTGTCCGCGTCTCAGAGATAGATATGAGTCTTATTGTCCAAACGAGTGAAATGACAAATGGTCAGATTTTAGATCAAAGCGAGTGCAAGGTAAGTAGCTGCATCGATAATGATTTTTGAACATAAAAATCACACATTTTCTACTTTAGATTTGTGTCTTCAGTCCAGGCACAAGCTCTCACCAGTTTCAAATTGACACTACTAGCTCTTCAGAAAGCCATGCCAGTGAAGACTACACCATTATGAAGAATTCCATTTCTTTTAAGCCTCAAAAACAGATTCAACTAAATGCACCAGAATCTGAAGAGGTTGAATCGAGTGAAGCCAAACTGTATCCAATCATTAGCTCTGTTGACAAAGGCGAGAAAAAAATTAGTCTGAAAATTGCATCTGTAGAATTGGATGGGCAAAGTAAGTAACTTGAGTAGTTGATCTGTTTCTACAATAATATTTTTGTTGCTTTTCAGAACTGTTCACTCTGCAGGAGCAATTCTTTTTAGAGCATTTTACAGTGGCTGAGTTGGAGCTAAAGATTCTGGATCTCATTAGTCGAAAGCAAGCTTCTCAGCCAGTTAAATCTGCTGCCATCTTTTTTGGAGACACGCCAATGACAGATGATATTGTAGGCTCTATGGTATGTCAAAGCCTGGAAATTGATTTCAATTTGTCAATCATCACTGGTAAGCGCTAGAGGTAATTGTGTATTTTTAATCTAATTAACCTCTTCCAGACGATCCTTCTGGCGATTTTTTGGCTTTTATGAATGGAAACTAGAAGTAAAAGAAAAAACATTACAGTATTCCCAAAACCTGTGCCATTTATATTTTCACAAAAATGACCTTTACTGTTACTGAATAAAACTTGTATTTATCAATTTTTTACCATGAGCCTGATAACCTGATGAGCAACTTGAACTGTTGCAGCACAATGGGCTGTATTACAGTGTGGCACTCAAATCGCACCAGACATTTACCGGTAAAACTTGTTGTGAGCTAGTCAAATCAAGTTCTCTTTGCTTCGCCACTCGACCGACAACAGACTTGCTTTCACTTTCCCATTTGAAACACACTTCACTATGCTGGCCTCCGATTCCTACAGTGACCTCTCCTTGGAGCCCGTTGAGCTGGATCAGGAGAATGAGGATGAAGATTATGAAGAAGAGGAAGAAGGCGAAGAAGAAGAAGAGGACCAACCTCCAATGTTCACCTTTGCCCTGGAATGCCCGACCACAGTGCGAAAGTTCTCCGACCAGCCGAAGCCAGTGTGTCTGCTCAACAAGGGACAGTGGTACAAGGTCAACTACCAGCTTTCCTCGGACGCCTCCATTTCCGAGAGGACACAGGTGAAGTTGAGACTGAGCTTGACTTTCCTCAATGAAGCGCTTGCTTCGCAGTATCAAGTTCTGCTGTCCAAGTTTCACTCCCGCCATCCCTCGGACAGCCTGATTGAAGTTCGCATTCCATCAGCTGACCACTCTCCTACAGGCGAAGTGCACCGTCAAAGTCAGGACCCCTGTTTAGAGGTGTTGGTCTTTAATTTGCCACTACCTTCTCCTCCGTCTTCTACTTCCAATGAGCCTGAATCGCTGTTCTTCTACGTTCGCCTGAACGCAGTCGCCACTCAGTTTCTCTGTGACATCGAGGCGAACCATCCCCTGAAAGTGCCCTTCGACTTTGCCCTTTGCACTTTTCTGTTCATCAAGGACAATCAGAGCATGACGCACGAAGTGGACTTTTTTCCCGTCAAAGTCACCTGGCCTGGTCGGGCCGAGCCCCTAAGTCGGCTGATTCAATCACGATACGACCGATACCAGTCAGTACTGAAGCCTCCAGTTGAGTCTGACTCCTTTAGCAGCACTCTCAGTAGTGTTTGCAAAGAGAACACCGGCAGCAAAATGCAGTACTTCCTCGACGTGCCAGCGCAAGTTGATCCCGAAGACCGTCTTCCCGTCACCTATCTCTCTCGGTCTCAGAAGGTGCACTTGAAAGTGAAGCCACTGGCTCACTTTGGGACCGACACTCTGTGCCGGACGACAATCAGCCTCGCTCATCACCACTCCACACTTCGTCGTTCAACTTCAAGAGGCTTCAGTTCCTTCATTGAGTACATCAACCTTCACCAGCGCTTTGTTGTCCACTTTGGAGAGTGTCGCTTTGTCGAGGCAGTCTTTGACGCTTTCTACGATCAGCGAAGTAACTCGGTAGAAATCATCTGGATTCCCGCACGTGAGATTGAGCTGTGTCTGCACTTTGAGTGGTTGGGCGCACTCCGTGAAGAGGTGGCTGCTTCCAAGGTCTCCTTGGTGGTCCAAACTAAACAATGGCCAGACAGTGGTGGGCAAACCACTGTGGAGCATGTCGGCTGTGTGGTAGGTGGTCACACTTTACATGATTTCTATTGACAACTGATCAATCTTTGCTTACCTCTTTCAGGTCAAGTTTCGTGACTTGAAGTCATCTAATCCGGCAATCTCAAGCATTGATGGCCGAGTTCTTGCTAAAAGTACCCAGCTAGTTTTGTCCAAGAAAAGCAACTACAACCCTGCGCACATTCGCCGATTGGAGCTTTAATATGCCGGTTGAAAGCAAGTCAACAAAAGAAGCCGATTTTTAGCTAACATTAATTTAATAATTTAACTTTATATAACCATAATTGAAGCAGCAATGCCCCATTTCATTTGTGCTCGCATCAGCTTTGGTTTTTTGGCACAGCTTTTACACCTGTGCACAGCGGATGCTGGTTGCTGCATATAACTGTAAAAATCACATTTTACCTTACCATTATACATTAAACTTTAGTTGAATAACTTACTCTCGATCCTTGGTTGCACATCCCAAAAACAAGCAATTTAAAAAAAGATAAAAAATCGATTGTAGAAATATTTTTCAGACACTATTCCAAATCGCCAGTCCGACGTCTATGAATGGCCATGAAATATTGTCTTGAGTTTTCTTTCAGGCAAACTCATGCTTCAGCTTTGTTTACGTCTTATGCAAAAGCTAAAGCTTTTTTTGTGTCGCTGTGTGATATACTCATTTGACATTCTTCTGAAATACCCGCATTCTGAGAAAGCTGACAATATGGCAAAGAAAGGCAATAAACTCTTGGCTAGCCAAAAGCAGAGCAAGATGCTGTCAAATTTAGCTTTTATCGAGAAAACGCCCAAAAGTGGAAGGAAGACCTCAAGCAATTGCCCCCAGGAGCTCAATGTCATCACAACTGCCGAATGGGTTTGGGATGGCAGGGAATATAAGTGTTTCAAAAAGTTGGCCAGCGAGTTACCGATGTCAAAGCAAGACGTGTTGAAAGAGCTAATCTTAGCAACGGAACAAATCCACACTTTGATGGGTAATGTGAAACCTCAAGCAGTGCAGCAACGACAAAAATCTACTCCATCCACTTCAACATCCACTCCCGACAATAGTGCCTTCTCTTCGTTGGATTTTGCTTTTGTTGATTTCAGTGAAGTCCATGAAACAAATGATAGTAATCTGGAGAATTCCGATGGAAAATCACACATCTTGGTTACTTTGCGCCGTCAATAGTGAACATTTGATACTACTGTAATCATCTGACTTGTACCTCTACAATACTCTCTTCATAATTTTGTATTTCTATTTTTCGCATACCATATTGCATTGTAACATTGCATCATACTCTCGATTACAAAATTAAAAGTCAAAAACTAGAGTTTTTTTCCTTCACTCATTTTGTCTGGCAAATGCTAGCCAACGCCAACGCTCTCAATTAGGAACACGCCGTGCTAGGCTACCTCAGTGCTAAGCGTCACCTAAGCGACAACTTCTTTTTCGCTCACTTGTCTTCTACGAATGCTATTTTGAGATCGTTCAAAGAGCAGTCGACCATGAAGGAACTGCCTGTCCAACAACCCTTTTAGTTAGTGACCTTTGATCTCTTCTGTTTTATTAGTACTGCTCACTAAAAACAAGTTAGGATTATATAACTTTTTATTTTTATTTTTAAAAGTTGATTGACACAACAAACAATTACAAGGGAATGCTTGGAAATTGAAACCACAAAACCAAAAATAAAGCGACTGGTTGCTGGTAACGTTGACGGATTTGATGGATCTAATTTGGAAAAAGGCAGGATATTGTTTTTACACCATTTCATCTACCTTTTCGAGTACTTTCCTCAAAAATCTTCAATCCGTGAGATGAATACAAAGCAATATGATTTTGCTTTTGGTCGCTCAAACTTGAAATTCCTTTCTATACTCAAGACTGAAATAAGTGGATAGTAAAACAAATTAGATTTTTGATTATTACACCTTTGACAGAACTTACATATTTATATCAGTTTCGACGTTTTCGAGAGGTTCCCAATTTGGAGACCAGTAAATCTGAACGAATTGTCCATTTAGTGGATATATCATATACACATTCTTCTTAAACTTGGATTTTTTAATAAGTTTCTCAGTGCGTTTGGAGCAAATACTGGGTGACCAATCAATCAAGAAATAAAGCTCCCCGGTTGTGATATCATGCTGGAGGACTTTTTCAATTCCCCACTTTATCTGAAAAACAAATATTATTTGGCAAAAACACACCGAAAGTTTCAAGATATTACGTTACTCTCCAACTCTTCCACGTTCTTATAATCAGGAATCGCCTTTTTAAAAGCCATGGAGCAGAGTTAAAAAGTATCAAAAGTAGTACTTTAAAGTGCACTGCTAAACCATCGAAAAAGTGCGCATCAAAAAAGGCTTCAGCTTGAGCACCGTCAGTGCTGGGGAACATTGAGGTTTGGGTAGAGGCAAAGAGAAAAGAGGGGGAAGAGTGGTGGAAGTACATGGGCAATTGACCGAAATGGCACAAACCGGTTTCTCGGTAGAGAGAACAGTCATTTCCCATTTCTTGCCCTGTTGCCTGAAACCCCTGGAGCTGGAGTCTATCCGCGGCATTGTGGAACAACCACTTTTAAGAAATACAGTATTCATATCCAACTTTTCCAAAGACGTTTTGAGTTTTAAAATCTCAGATTTGAAGAAGACAGTGAACAGGTGTGTGTCAGATCTGCAGATTGCAGACCAGTGCAACCAGTGTCAATCATTGCCTCAAAGAAAAGGGACGTCCCACTGTAGGAGAATGGCCTGTAATATATAGAGTCACTTTTCGCTTTGAACGCGCTCGCTCCCCAGTTTACCACCGGCTGAAACAAGCCGTCTACTCGTTGCTAGGCATATCTTCTCAATTACATTTCTCGAGCGTGACAATACGTTGCCATGATAGCAAATTGGTGCGCTAGGAATTGGAGCGAGTCGAACAGTACAGCAAATGACATTCGCCAGGAAAAATGATTTGATAACTTCAGTTAAAGTCAGAGTGAATCAGTAACAGATTTTATTTAGAATATTCTTTATACTACAACACAGGCCATAGAATTATTGAGGTACCTAAAATAAAATGTAAAAGGATAGTTTTAGACACAGATATCAAATACTTGAACTAACTTGTTACCTTCCAAGGTTCAAATGTAACTCTCAAAAGTTCCTCTTTCTCGCGACCGGGATAAACAATGCGAACAGCAGCTTTATACACAAAATCTTTTAGCTCTTCGACATCCGCTATTAAATCCAAATCTTCTCGACACATGATCACATCTTCAAAGTACACGTTCTTGTACACTTGCTTTGCATCAGCACTAATTTTCGACTTCTTCGGAAGCACCTCCTTTTCAACTGGCCATGTCTGAAAAGAAATTAATTTGTTTTAGAAACTAGAAAGTATAACTTGCAAGCCAATGTTTACATATTCCAGCAAATATTTGGCTCGTTCTTCAACGGTCTGCCTTGGGTCAGTCATGACGATGTCCAGCTGCTTCAGGGGAATGGTCTTTTTTCGCTTTGGAGCCATCTTAAGTTGATGAGGCTTGAGGAAACTTGAGACGGGTCAGTCGAGTCCAAAGAGCACAAGGCGTCGATGGAAGTTGTGCTTCTTTTGAGAAAAGCCTTCAGAGAGCTTCAATGCGCTGTAGAATCTTCAGAGCTGCGAAACGTTTTGTGCTCAACCTTCACTGTTGACGAGGGGGCAGCACAGTCTGAAACAGTGAAAGTGCAATCAGTTTTTGTTGATGACAATCTCTGGCCAATCATTTTGCTTGAAAAGTTGTGCTTGATTCTCGCACTATCAAATCTCCAGTTCATTGCTAATCAGTTGAATAATGCTGACTCACTACAATGTCATGGCCGGAATACGCTTTATTTGCAAAAAACAAACGAAATCGAATACATTTTCTTTGATTATTTTCAATAAATGCCAATCATTTTTTAATGTTCCTGTAACCTAAAATAACCAATCATGTATTTTATGTGACAAATTGCTGCAACAAAAACTTTGATGGTATCAGTAGTATGACGTCATTTAAAAATTGCACACACCATGTTACTAGAAATAATTATTTCACAGATCACAAACTTTATGTGAAATAAATTACCTGTATCAGTTATTTGTTACTTTTGAAAATGAGCCATTTTTAATACATGCTAAATATGGGTATATAAAGTTTTTATTTTTAATAGGAACTTTTATTTAATCCTTCAGTACTTTCATATATTTCAGTTTAAATTTAGAAGCAAAATGAAACATCTTATTGCATTTATCATCGTTCTTGTTTTAATTCATAAAACCTTGGCTGATGGAGACAAAACAAACTGCACAAAAGTAAAATTTTGTAGTAGTTTAGTATGTTTAACTAAAACTAATTAATCTTTTATATTTTTAAGAAAAAAGATGACAAGTTTGACGTTGAAGGGAACACCACCTGTCCTGTTGAGTTGTTGAAGATTATTCACGAGTATTTTCAAACTTGCTTTCCGGGAAGTAATCCCAAAATTAAATACGATAACACAAGTCACCTCTCTCAAGTCGCAGGGTACTGGGCTGGCCAAAAAAAGTTGGTCCTGAAGTACGGCGAGGCACGATATGCCCAGCTCGGTATGGGCGCCTGGCGTCAGACAGACATTTACTCTCGATTCTTGGACTTCACTGCTGATATTGTCGGCAAAACCGTGCACGCCTTTCCCCAGTACGCGGCCCCACCGTACACACAGTTTAAACCCAATGAATGGAACGTCACAGAGGAAATGGGAATCGGCTGTTGGGCGCAGGAGTCTTATAAAACTATCAAAAAGGAGAAAAAGCGAGGTATTTCAGTTTGGGTTTGGCTTTTCTTTGATTTGCCGCAAAACTTCAAGGATCGAATTGGCATTAAAAACGCCACTACTACAATTCCACCCACTACACAACCAACAACAACCATAAAACCAACAACAACAACAACAACCACAACCACAACTAAAAAGCCCTAAAAAAACTTTTAAAAACAAGCTAATTTTTATTAAATCATTATTTGTTTGCCTGTTTGTTTGCCGATAAAATTATCGTTTTAATAAACAAATTTTTAAACAAATTGGTTTTTAACAAGTTAGATTTTTGAATAAAGATAATTGTTACAAATAGTAAAAACTTTTTATAAGTTGACTTATTCAGTTTTATTTGGTTTTGAGTTCTAAAAAAAGGCAAATTAAAATAATTAAATAAAAACATTAAATTCAAAAACTTTTAAAACTTACCTTTTTGCATTTTCAATTTTTTAATAATTTTCTAGAAAATAAATAACTGTTAGTATGAATTAAGTTTAAAAATGATCTTACTTTGTTGAAAGAAACATTTTTTGAACCATTTGAAAAGGCTAATATTTTTGAAAATGTGTTTAAAATGACTTATAAGTTTACTTTCTATATTTTTGCATTTTTATTTTATTTTAACATTTTAAAAAGTTATTTTTTAATTTTTTAAAATCTCAATTTACTGAATTAAACTTTGATTTTTAGAAATTGCCTCAATAGATTTCACTGTTGTGTGATGTATTTTAGAAACAGGTATAATGATTTTAGTTGTGGTTGGAATTTCAAATGCCAACTGGTCAGTTGACTGGGCCTGAACCGAATTGATCAGCTTGTCAACGCTAGCGTGCACTAGTTTTCTAAGCGGTTCACTCAGAGGCGCTGAACTTTCAAAGGCAACATCAGCGGCAGACTTGAGCAATTGATCGATGTTCTTGAAATCGTTAGCGAGCATTGCTTTTTCAATAGACTGGTACAGCTTAAAACTATCAGGGGACTGGTAAGAAACTTTCAGCTGGGAAGAGATCTGCTCAAGTAAACTTTCAAACTTTTTCACCAAATCTAAAGCATAGACCCGAGCGTCTGATTCAGTGACGCCAGTAGTACCAGGCGGTGGAATGAAAGCCTTTTTAGTTTTACTGCGAATCAAAGTGTCCAACAAGAGCAAAGTGCCGTTAAAGTCAAAGCTGGCAGTGTTCACTCTAGGATCACCAGAAAGCTTTCGTTCAAAGCTCAGTTTCTTTGGCAAAGCCTTTTCAATGGCCTCAATGATCTCCTTATTTTTGGTCTCTTTAGCAACATCGAGAGGCGTTCGGCCCTTACTATCCTTAGCTTGCAGATCAATGCATTTCTCTTTCAGCAGCATTTGAACAATCTGTAAATTACTCTTTGACGCTGCCAGGTGCAGCGGAGTGGTCTGGTTCTTATCAGCGGCGCTAGCATGGGCCCCACCTTGGAGGATAAAGTCAACCTCATTGAGGTTACCCATGGAAATGCTCTCATGCAGAACTGTCTGACCAGTTTTCGGATTTTCATTAAAGAGATAGTACGCTAGGGCTTGGTAGTTCTTCATCCTCATGGCTACCTGAAAGGGCAGATACTCTCGAACGTTGCTCTTGCTAACGATCAGCTTTAGCAGGCCAATATTTCGGCGCAACATGGCCAACATCTGCGGCGTCACAGGCTGACTTTCAGTAACAAGTTTCTCTTCCTTTTGGTAGAGAATAATGTTCTCGCTCTTTTTACTAGCCGACACCATATCGGCGCCCTTTTCAATCAACACTTTAGCAATATCGTATTTTTTGCGAAAGATAGCCTGCGAAAGCAGACTGTACCCTTCGTAGGCTGCGTCCTTGTAGAATTGTTTCAGATCGGCTCCTTTCTCAATCAGGTAGTTCACCACGCCCAGTTGGCCGTGTCGGGCAATGGCCATGCTGAGTGGGGTCTCATTAAAGTAGCTATCCACTTCGTTAATTGCCTTCTTGCAGCCGTTTTCAGCAAAAAACCGTGTCATTTCGATGTTGTTCTGCCAGGCGGCAATGTGCAGGTAAGTCCCATAGCGGGCTATATTGCCGCAGTCTGGTGGCGTGAAGAGGCCTTTGTGAATTAGAAGCTGGGCAACCTCGGTTTTGTTTGCTCTCAAAGCTGCATGCAGCAGTGTCTCACCATTTTTTTTTCGAAGCTTTTTTAAATCAATTTTCTGCGATTCAAAATACAAAACTAAATCTGATCCACCTTTACCAGATAAACCGCGAAAAATGTCAGAATCCGTGAGAGATGATTCGAAGTTTTTATGCAAATACTGAACCACATCAAGTTTATTGTGCATGGCTGCTAAACCAATAAACGAAATGCCTGGTTTAACAGTTCCTGAATGATGGGAACCTCTGGAAATCATAAACCGCACAATGTCTAAATCACAAGCTTCATTTTCAATGGCTACTGTAAGTGGAATTTCATGGGTGTCTGTTCTTTGAACATTGATATTGGCGCCTTTGTTAAGCAAAAGCTCAACGGTCTCCCTGTTGCAAAAGTTTTGCCTGAACGCCGAATGAAGTGCTGTTTCCATGTTCTCCTGATTCTCTATCACAACGTTAGTGCCGTTATTGACGAGAAAAGTGGCCACTTCGGGATTTGTATAGAAGGACTGTATGACTAAATTATAATCCCCAAGATAGGGAACTTTCTTTCCGATCAAGTATTTTACTATCTCAATATTAACGTGCCGACTCTCCACAGCGTAGTCAAACACCGACTTGCAGTGATCATACTTTGAGGGAGCTAGGCTGCACTTTCTGAGGACGGTGATGTTCACATCGGCACCTTTCTCCTCTACAAGGTATTTCAGAACGTCCCAATTGCCATGTCTGGCGGCCTCGTGAATGGGCATCAGGGGGTCCTTGTTGGAAGCATCACTGTTCGGCTCGGCGCCGTTATCAATGATCAGCTTCACTAGATTGAAGTCAACCGCCTCTACAGCACAAGCCTCACCTAAGGAACTTTTCTCTGGTCTATTCTTGTCCGTAGTGGCATTCATCGTAAGCTGTGCAAGGTTTTCAAATAAAAGTTTGGCAACCGAGTAATAGTTTTGCTGGATTGCTGTTTTCAGTTCACGTCTTAGTTTTCTTATCCCTAAAGCATTGGGGTAACTTTCCAACAGCAGTTCGCTCATGTCGTAGGCATCAGTCTCCCTAGGGAGGCCAACCGCCATTAATAGCAGTGGACTGTAGTGGAAGTACTCAAAGACATTATCGGTGCTGTTCTCATAGTGACCAGCCTCTTTCTCCCGTTTAATGACCTTCTCATCGGCGGTGTAGAAGATTGCGCTCTCATTGCTGCCCCCTTGGTATCTCTCATTCACCTCTTTCTCATCAAAATACCTAAGCGAGCCTGCAGTTTCAAGCAGTACTCTCGTTATCGAGTAGTGTCCTCCGCTGACTGCGTAGTGAAGGGGCGTGTTGTTGAGGTCGTCTCGCTGCCTGACGCTCAGTCCGGCAGCGAGCAGATGGCGCACCGCCATCATGTGGCCCTTCTCCGCGGCCACGTGCAGCAGACTTTGGCCAAACTTTTGCCGCAAATTGAGGTTGGCGCAATTGTCGAGCATCAGCCGGGCGACCTCGGTGTGATTGAACTGGTAGGCGAGGTACAGCGGCGTACTGAACTCTCCGTTCGGGTCGTTCATCACCTGTCGCTTGCTGGCCTCAATCAGCAGCCTCACCACCGTCGGCTCGCCGGCCACGGCGGCGTAGTGCAGCGCCAGCGAGCCCTTGGCCATCTTCGCCACTGCGCTCGCCCCCGCAGACAGCAGCTGCTTAGTGATGGGCAAGTTCTTAAAAATTGCCGCCAGGTGCAGGGGCGTAGACAGGTCCTTGGCCAGAGCATTCACATTGACCTTCTTGGAGGCGAGCAGCAGCTTCACCACGGCAGTGTGGTTGTTGACTGTGGCCACGTGCAACGGGCTGAACTGGTTAGCCTTCATCTGCGGATTCACCTCCACGCGGTCGTCTCCGAGGAGCAGACTGACAATGGCGGTGCGATTGAAGGACGAAGCAAAGTGAAGCGCCCTCGAGCCGTCAGAGGAGGCTATGTTGACGTCAATGGCCTTCTGCGTCAGCAGGAGCTTGCTAATCTCAGGGAGGCCCTTGTAGGCGGCGATGTGCAGCGGAGCGACGCCGAGAGAGGCGGCAATCGTCTGGGCGTTCACATTGGCGCCACTCCCAATGAGCATCTGCACAATGGGGAGATTGTTGGCACTAGTGGCGAGGTGCAGCGGCGAGAAGCCGTTCGTGTCCGATACATTAGCGCTGGCCTTGCTCTTCAGCAGCGCCTTCACCACGGCCGCATTTTCATTCTCCACGGCATTGTGAATGGCTCGTCGCTCATTCTCAAAAAAGGCATTAGGATTGGCCTTGGCGCCTAGGAGCCACTTAGTGTTCGTCAGCGAGAGCACCTCATTGGGCTCACCAGCAGCGTCATAGAGGTCCCGGTGAATGTCGATAAAATCCGTCACCAGGCTGTTGTTTAGTACGGCGACAAGCTTAGGCCGGTCATTGTTTATCTGACGGTAGATGATGCGAATTCGATTGTACACATCAAGGGGAATTCGAGTGACAAGCGGACAGGCGTGCTTTGAAACAGTGTAAGGGGGCGACCACTCACTGACCATCGAGGGAACCGTCTGGTTGTCTCTGCCGTAAAACTGAATTGCATAGCGCACCCGTTTGCCTTTGTCCCAGTCCATAACTGGCGTTTTAATTTTTGACTTGCTAAAGTCTAGCCGAACCTTTAGTGGTTCAGGAATCTGCAACTGCAAACTACGACCGGTGTCAGCCATGGACTGAATCAACTTTTCAACTATGAAGATTGAGTGCACCGTGAGACGTTTAGTTTCCTTTTCCCTTAGAATGCCCTTGTCGATGTAGGGCAGTTGCTGAACCTCCTCAAAGACACTAGTCACTCGGTCAAAAAAGCCACCTTTATTGACCAGCACTATGTAAAAGTCCTTGAACTTGGAAAACATTCGCAGATAATACCGATTGAAAGCCTTCAAGTCATTCTTATCTGAATAGTACTTGAGCATAATGGAGTACTGCTGAATGAGCCAAAAGATGATGGCCGAGTAGACGAGAGTACCCAGGTTCAGCAACTCTAGCATCGTCACAGCACTAACGTCCTTTTCATTGATAGGGATCGCCAGCTTTTGGTTAATAATATCGTTCAGCAGTGTATGTAAACTTCCTGGAGTGGGAAGCATGACATTTTCAAAGAAGTAAAGTATGCCCATGTCTTCCTCCAGCTTGCTGATTCTCTCCTGAAAGGTGCCCGCAGTGAGCGTATTCGACTGAGTAGTAAAGTGATTGAAAAAGGTATTGAGATGGGAAATCAGCGGCGCAATTCGAGCCTTGGAGATGTTCTCAATAATCTCCTTGCGTGTGAGATTAACAGACTCAATGATTTCATTTTTGGCTACCTCAATTGACAGCACGATGTTCCGCAGCTCCTTTTCAATCTCTTTAAAGTGCTCAAATGTCTTTTCAAACTTTTCATTAACATCCTTTTCAAAAAGTTTCATTTCATTTTCAAAGTGTTTAAACTCAGCCAGACCTCGCTCAAGTAATTCAGTATTGTGAGCAATTCCCGCTCGGTTCTCTGCGAGAGCCGCTGCATTAGCTTCAATTAACTTTTTGTTAACATCAAGTTTTTTTGAATTTTCAGCAATTGCCGCACCATTCTTTTTAATCTCCTCAAAGTTTTCCTTAATGGCCTTCCTATTCTCTAGCACAGCCTCGTAGTTCTTGGCAATCGCCTCACCATTTGCAGTCAACTGCGGTCCCATATCATTAACTTGATTAACGGTCTCTGACATTTCTTCATTTGTGGCAGGTGCCTCCTCCTCCTCTACTTTCTCTTTGCACTTATCCTGTAGTAGGTGGAATTTTGACTTAAAAAGTCTGCTTTTGTTAAAACTAGTGCCATACTCTTCATCTACTTTATTGATCGCCTTTTTGCCTAACTTCTCCATGCCATGCTCTAAAGTGGGAGCCATCTTGCAGAGCAATCGCTTTCGTTTAGTCGGATCTTTCAAGCTTTCAATGCCATCTTTGACTCTTCCGAAAAGCGCCTTTCCCCGTTGGACACCGTCTTTAATTTTCCCAACTATTTCCTTTCCTCGCTGAACCTTTTGCTTAATATTCCTCACTAATTCAACGCCCTTCTTTACAATTCTCACTGCATGGACTACGGTAGTAGCAATAGCAATAAAAGAAGAGAATAAAAAGCGTTTTTGCTGGCGATGCAAGCGGTCACTTCGGTAGCGACCATGCTGATCAACAGTGTAGAACTGCCTAAGCTCGGCAATTTTATTTTCACCTGTCTCATCACTGCCTTCTGTTACGTTCATTTTTACTGATTAATCTGAACTAAACCTGCTTTTTATTCACACAGGTTCTGCAAACAGTTTGCAAAAAAATCAACTAGTGAATCCAGAAAAATTCACGCAAGTGGTTGATGTAAAATGTCAATAAAAGTAAAAATGCAAATATAATAAAAGTAGACGGTAAATCTATCAAAACACTTTTTAAGCTACAACAAAATTGTTTAAATAAAAGTTATCACAAAAAAATAAAAATGAAACTACTCACATTAATGTTTTTTTCGTTCACAAATCAAATTTTGTTGGAAAAGTTTTCAGATATTTTAGATTTCAAAACTAAACACATTCTTTTTTCGTTTTTATATGCTAGCAAAAGTGGAAAATGTACAAATAAGTTTAATTTAAAATCAATTAAAATTTTATATTGCTTGCATAAATTAAAACTGATGAGTGATTTTTGTCATATGACTATTCCTAGAGATTTTTAAACAGCGTTTTTCGCTTGCGTTTGTGACCTTGCCTTTTAGGGGCCATAACACATTTATGTTGCAAGAACATTTTACTAATTAAAAATTAATACCAATACTATTTGCAAGTGATGAAACTTATTTGACTGAAACGATCAACCGCCGTTGTCAACATATAACCTTCAATATAAGTGAAAATTAAACTGTGGAAATGTCAGTATTTTTAACTACCTAACAAACAGGGTCAAACTTTGTCGCTTGAATTCGGAAGGTTTGTTTCTGATTTCCAAAAACTGGACTTTTGTCGCTTCTCAAGTTTAGAATAGCAAAATATACATTTATTCAATTCTCCTATCTTGTCAATTTGTAAATGGGGTACATGGTATATCGCCTGTCAATGTATAAAGAACAAATTGATAACATAAAACAGTTTGGTATAGAGAATTCCAAATTGATAACGCTATCAGAGAGGAAGAGAAGGAGAAGGCGGCTAAAGTCACAGTGCACGACTGCTGCAATAGACTGCCTTTTCCATCATTCTGTACATTTTGTTAGAAGTATTTTTGTGTCTTTGTACAAAGATACATTTGACAGTAGTATTTACGAGTAGATGGTAAATATCACAAGAGAGCTGTTGTGTTGTGTCTGTGCTTAGTGCTGTGCTCTGATGTAGGCGGGGTGTGTGTCAGGTCAATTGGAAATCGGTGAGATGCACAAATGGGTACTCTTCTGGCAGTGAGCACTTTGGCTCGGTGGCTCACAGTTCGGTTCATTTCACTTCACAGTTACTGATCGTCTCTGTTTGCACAGCTCTGCTGCTCCTATTCGTAATTGGTAGTTGCTCACAGTAGTAGTGCTCCCTTTTCGGCCATCGTACCACACTGTCGTGATTATTGACAATTAGGACCCACTGGTTCAGGAAGTACGCGGAAGTGCTCTCACTGGCAAGGCTGTGCTCCACACTTCCTCGTCAGTTGGGCCGTCAGTGCAGTTAGGTGTGCACAATACATTAGTATTAGAAAATGGCTATATTGAGAACAATTAGTGAGTAGAGAGACTAAGAGAGAATACATCCGAAAGTAATATTACACCGTGTTTTGTTATTAAAATGGAGAAAATCCTAAATTAAAGACATTTTTAAGATGATAAGACTTAAAACATGCAACAATAAAAAGCAATTGGGTGAAATTGACAATGGGAGAGGGTGTGCTTTGCAGCCTGGAGAGAAAGAGACCAGAGTGGGGGAGAAATAAAATAAACCCGATGAAGCAGTGGAGCAAACGATTTAAAAATCGAAAATTTTCAATAATGTACAGTGAAGAGAAGGGACGAGAAGCACCAGCTGTGTGTTGTAGTTGTTGACAGCACCGGGTTCACGAATCACTCGATGCTAAGAAAATTGGCAATTAAAGAGAGAAAGGAGAGAAACTTGATAAAAATAAATGATTGAGTTGTGACTGGTAAAACAAGACGTAGATTAGCAATAGAAAATATTGTTTCAAAAGACGCAATCATACCCACTTAAAGCACAGTCTCACAGACGCCGTTCCTGATTCATGATTCTCCATTACCCGAATCATCATCGTGCTCCTCTTCGTCGTCATCATAGCCGTCCACTCCGTAGCAATCATCAAGATCATCGCAGTAGTCATCGTCGTAAAAGTCAGCCATCTCTGGCTCATCTGACTCATCCGTTGGCTTATGCTTGTGCTTGATGCAGTACTCTTCGAGAGTTGTTGGTACGACAACGTTGTCCTTCTCCGCCTCCAGTTTGCTTGCTGCTACTTGTTTTCTGTATAAAACAAATGTTAGTACAATTGGTAACTCAATACGGAAAAAATTATATACCTTATAATGTTCTCGTACTCCTTGTCCTTTCCTTTGGACTCTTTCCAGCGACGGTACATCACTGAAGCGTCTACATTGGCGGGAGAAAACGTGTTTGGCTCGTTCAGGAGCGAAATTACACTGAGCAGCACTGTTCTACTCGGCGGAACAAAGTAAATAAAAATTTGTTAAAAAGCTTCCTTAAGCTAAATAGAAACTTATATCAAGTTTACCTGACACTTTGTGTTGGATTCCATCTCTCACAAGGCAATTCGCCGCTTTGTGGGTCGTCAGTCGGCGGATGGAGAATGGAAATGCACAAGTCACCGTTCTATTAATAACGGAAAAACGGATTATCAAAAAACAAACAAGATGATAATGTTAAACGAGGAAGTGCCGATCAAGCAAGCCAGATGAGGGTAAGTGGAGAAGTCATTAGTCACTCAAGTACCACGCCATTGATAAATGGCAGAGATAAAAGACGAGGAAACTTATAGCCGAATTCAGGTCAATAAGAGTGGTTTCTAGTGACTCAGCAAGGCAAGGCAAGCTAAACTTGGAAAACTGAAGATTCATACGATAAATCCACTTACCTCGTAGACATTCGGATGCCAGACTTTAGTAAGAAACTTCAGCGCTGGGGGATTGTACGGGTAATCAGCTGGAAATGTGACGCGTGCCTGATGTGAAAAAAGGAAAAATAGGTCAGATGTTGTCAGAATAAGTGCAAGCTGCAAAGCTTTCACGTACCTTAAAGTACCCGCCTTGATATAAAGTTTCGGGAGGGCCAAAGATTGCAACCTCCCATTCAAACATATTATCTTCATTTACTAAATTAACACGGAATCCTTCAACGGGCTCATCTTGGATACTGTTGGTAATTTAGAAATTAAAAACATTAACATTACAAATTCAGAATCCCTAAACAATCCACCAGTGTTTACCTTTTAAACTCGACAGTCAAAGCTCGCAAGGCACTGTTCATTGGGGTGGTGCTCATCGTTGTTGACAAAAGTGAGAAAAGTGCAAAGGTGATCAAAACGACACCAAAACACAACAACGGTGGCGTAGTAGTAATGAGGTGAAATGCAGTCGTAAGATGGATGGGGCACACGCACAGCGAGTCACGAGCAAAGTGAGCAAGTTGGCTTTGCTGACTTGGGTGATTGCGTAGAGAAAAACCGTTAGAAAGAATTAGTTGTCGTCACTTGAGTGATGAGAAAAACACACCAAGGTTTTGGTCTTAAAAACTATACTGCTTATCGTCGCTTGGAGCAAGAGTGACGGTATGTTGAGCTTATAATAGCGGTTTGTTTTCGTCGTGGTGATGTGCTGCTGTTGTGGTTATCAGATTTGTTGATGATGAACAAAGAGCAAGAGGTGATAAAAGAGCAGACCGACGTGACCACCAGCGTGTAGTGGGAAAGAATGGGGTGAAAATGTGGTGATGAAAAGTTTCGGGTGGGAGAAAGAGCCCGAATTCAGTTCAGAATTTTAGAGACTACCTGCAGGAGAAGACGACGACGGAGGAGGCAACGACGAAAGGAAAAAATATATAAGCGCTACAGCAGATTACGTCGCAGGCTGAGCAACACTCTTGTAGGCCACTCTTGGTGAACTTCGAAGTGCTCAGTGCAGCGTTCCCTCGACGGTCGTCTGTCTGTCTGTCTCTCTTCCCCAGTGAGCGCCTTGAATTCGAGGCCGGTGAAGGTGCTGCTGGAGAAGCTGGTGAAGAGGAAGAAAAAGAAGAATCGGGTACTGGTGAAGACGAGTGTTGCCAGGACTTTGCCGTACTACAGCAGCAGTAGTACTCTTCACTCTGGTGATCTTCAGCTTTCCTTCCCTAGGTTGCACGAGAGAACAACAAACTGTGCAAGGAGCGGAACGATTTTTGCCCCGACTTGAAAAGCTACATCATGTGCTGTCGCTGTGCTGAGAAAAAAATCACAGCCGTAAACGACAGGATAAACGCCATCCCTAGTATTGAATCGCAGTGCAGAGGGACTGCAACAAAATCATAACTTTTGTCGGCTCGCGGCAAACGATCAGTTTAGAAAAAAGCAGTCTCTTTGAGACGTAGATAGCGATGGGCATTAACCTCAGCCTTCTTTTCTCTCTTTCGCTTTTTCTGCATGTCATCGTCGGTGAACGGCTCATTTGAGTGCCAGACGGCACTCTAGTACTAGTCTCTAGTCTACTAGTTGTGTGTTCCATTTAAAACTTCAATCGAGCGGACAGTTGGACGAGTTTTGCCAGCTGCCAACTAATTCTAAACCAACTGACCTAACCTAACCTAACCATTGAGCCGACCACTGGTCGATATCGGCAAATGTCTGGGACTCACCATTGTATAAACACAAGTGACAGCAGTATCTTTTTCCGCGAGATTATTTGATCAAAATTGAGACGTTTCAGTGTGAGGTTCAGTGACTTTTCCTTTCTCTCATCACTACACGACTCGGTGTCATATGATACATGAAAATTAGTTGATTTAGGTGCAGGTTAGAATTTTTTAGTAAATTATTTCTCTTTTCACTTTTCGTTTATTATTAGCTTCATTCTAATATTTTTTGTTCCATTGCATCTTCAGTTTGGTTCCGGGTATTTGCTAATCTCAAAGGCAAATAAATAATTAAAAGTCCTCTCAACTAGTTGAAGGCTTTGCTTAATTTAAAGTTCCGTTGCAGCGTAATTTGACAACTTTTTTAAAACTTTAAATAGCAGAATTTTCCTGTGTGCTAATTCTAATTGAGTTTAGTACTCTAGTTTGCTGTTTGCTATCCACCAAACCAGCTTACAGTTGCTGTGCAATAGAATGGGACGGTTGCCTCTCCACAAAAGCAGCACCCGTTTCCAAAGAGTAATTCGGCAGTTGTCGTCGACTGCCTACTTACTGACCCTTTTGAGCCAGTAAACCAGTTGGCACCAGTTCTAGCCAGACAGGCCAGACACATATTATATTCCTCGTCAGCACCTTTCTCTTCACCGCCTCACTGCCGCATTCTTCGGTCAATTCCCACTGTGTGTTACTATTTTCAATCTCCACCTTTCACTTCCACCGACACCTATTGTACTTTCTTTATTATCGTTTTATTTACTTAGACGCTTCAAGTAGCACCACTCAATAAAACTCGCATAATGGGCTAATGTAATAATCGTTATTCTAGGTTTTTCAATTTCTATAAACTTATTTTTTACAGTTATATCGAAAGCTATTTAATTGAGTAGAGTTTTTAGTAGTGTTCAAGAATTTTGAGCTAAAAAGAAGCATTTTTGTAAATTAATAAAAAGTTTGCGATTTTCCACTTTTCCCCAAAAATCACGTCTCTGGTCTTTCTCATTATAATTCTCCATCTAATTCCACTGAATTTTTTTCTCTAAATTCTGCCCATTATTCGTCCATCTTTAATATTACTAGTCACTGCACATACGCTGCTGTCCAGAAACAGTAACTGCCTTTTAATTCATGGCCATTTCTCAGCTGACATCTCACTTACTGGACATCTGCCTTTTTGCTGCGAGTCACTGCTCTCTCGCGACTTTGCTCTCAGGCGACTAATCCACCAAGTTGGTTTCATTTTTACCAATATACTTTAGTCTGGTCTTCATTCAGATAAGAAACAGACGAGACATGTCAAAGATCGAGCAATGAGCATGTTTACTCTCGACGGGAGTGCACTCTTGGCAAATATGCAAATGTAAATGGAGTAGGGGGGATTTTCCAGCATGCTAATGTGAGCCAAGTGAAGAAGAACAAGAAAAAGAATCAAAGCTGCTCCTAGAGATGAGCAAAGAATATTCTCTGGTAGAGGAAGTAAAAGCAATACTCTGATTCCATACACTGTTATGTAAACCTGCTTTTAATTTTACAAACAACATGTTTTATACATTGCAAAAAACGTTTCTTTTTATAAAGTCTTTAAAAGTTCACTGCAGCACTTGCGATAAAATAGCGAAACTTAACTATACTAATTTAATTATTTTTGATATATGTCTAATCTTGTTTTCTTGATTAGATCAATTAAAAGTTACCTAGAAAACATGTAACTGATCAGTCCTCTTGTCTATTCGAATGATATATCAATGTGAGAAAGAATGGTTTTCAATAATAAATGAGCACTAGCTGTACTACTCTCATCTACACCTACCACTACTACTCCCTTTGAATCATCATTTTTGTTGTAAAAGCAGCTAGCTACTTTGGCAGTTGCTTTCAGTTCCTCATGGTGATTCTCATTCTACACTACTTGCTTCAGGCAGACAGAAGCAATTCTCTCTCTCTCTCTTTTCTCTTTCATTTTGCACTCTAAACATAGCCTTCACAGCTGCAGCTGCGACAGCAGCAGCAGCAGTTCGCCAGTTGACTGTCGGTTCTTCTTCACTGCCCCCTCATTCACTTGGTCGTCTGCCTTCAGTACAGCAGCACACCGATGTGCCGGTCCTCCTCGCACTCCAGCCACCACAGTGCTGCCCACCACTGGCTGAAGAAAGCCTGCAGTCGAAGACCGCTAAAAGTGTGCAACCCATCGATGATGATGAAGATGGCGATGATGATGATGACCAGCGAACATGAAATCATGGATGCAGTGTCTTAGTCAGAAGGGCAGATTGAGTCAGCAAGGAAGAGAGATCGGAGTGTCTGTGCACTGACTCCAGTGCATTGACGACCAGTACTGTCCAATACTGAAATACTTATCGGAAACTGTTCAGTGGTGCGCCATTCACGTCACTTTGCACTGCTCCACGCACACTGACACCGGAAAGGCGTGCTAAATCGTCAGATCACCAACTTCAAACTTCAGCTGAAAGAGCGGCGACGAAGACTTCTGTCGTGCATGATTTGCAAATGGCCACTCATCGGCCTTAATTAGCACACTCACCACACCACAACAACACTGTTGCTCTTGACTTCACTTTCTTCTTTCGATATCGTCTCTCATCTGCTCCCCAGCCGTCCATCTATCACAGACAGTGTCTGGTGGACAAAAGGACACTCTCTTTGTCGCATAAATGACTTCATTTGCATGTGACAGCTGATATTTGGCAGTGATATTGACAGTGAAGGATTGTCCCCCAAGTGCTGCAATCGACCATCGACATTGACATTTGCCTACAGCACCAACCAACTAAGCACCTACGCAACCGATGGAAGGTAAGTGCCAGTGCCAGTGCAATCACTTCACTGCTGCTGCAGAAGCTGTTGTTGCTGGGCAGTGCCTTTCAGTGGACACACCGCACAAGCTGCTTCCTCCCAGTCAATGTTGCTGCTGCTGATGATCCATTTTTATTTGCTGCAAAACACTGATGACCATAAAAGTCTATCTGGAGAAAAACGTTATCAAGCTGGCAATGTCAGCTTTTGTTTTAGCATCACTAACAATAACTTCACTGCCAGTGTTTACATTGCTTCATCATCATTGCTGTTGAAAAAATAAAGATTGAAAATTATTAAACAGAAAAGAGGAGAAAGTAAACGCAGGCGACCAGAATAAAATTCTATTTATAGTCAGCTCGACCAATTGTCTAAAGTAGAAACGGATGTCTCCAGTGATTCTATTTTTATAAAATGAAAAATGCAGATGCACTAAATCTGATAAGGTGTATTTTGTGATTTTGTTGCAGCAAAGAAAACGAGGTTAATTTTATGATTTAAATATTAAATTTTGGCAATTTAATAAATTCAAAAGGCTGAGTTTACGGTAATAAAAATTTTCTTGAACAACCACAGTAATTTACGTTTTAAATCACCGTCATTTGAGTCTATTTAAAACCCTTTTTCTCTTTAAATTAATTTGCATAATATTCCAGTAAAACTCAAGTCCCGATAGTTTAGCGGTGATAGAAGCGTGTAGGGCAAATAAGGGAGAAAGCAAATGCTCAGTGCAGCAAAGAAAATGGTCGAAGAGTGTACAATAAAGAAAAAAAATTGAAAACGACAGTTCAGAGAGCCATTTGCCTGGTGAACCAGTGGCAGCCAGTGGAAAATGGCACAGACTGCACTAGTCAGCCGGGGAGTAGGAAGAAGGCCATTTATTTAGGATAAACGCCGAATCTAATGGTGGCAGTGGTAGTCGTCTCAAAGCAACCGTCGCTGCCAGTGCAATGTGTCGCAGTAGCAGTGTCAAGCTTGAGTCTAACCTGAGCTGGACTGATCATCAATGATTGATCGACCTGGCGCTTATTGCCCAGGGCATAGATTACCAGACATATTTTCCCTGTGCCATTACTGTCGGTCGCCGTCATTGCCATGAGCTGGGACACCCTCTGCACTTGGGCAAAGTGTGCCACCAACACTTGCTTGGCACTGAGCTGTTCAATTCTTCCTTTTCACTTTTGCTCAACCTCAATTTCTCCTCAATAGATTTGACCTATTCCGTTGACTGTTCACTGGTAGTCTGGTATACTCCATCGCAACCACCATCGAACACGTTTTCAACTAGCACTTCCTCTTCCGATCATCATCATCATCACCACTTTAGCTAATCAAAACTTTCAGCCAGCTCCCCTTGAACTCGATCTGTTTGTCTACTAACAAGTTGTGTAAATTACCTCAGCATCAAACAGCTGATCAGTGGATGTGATCATTGTCCGCCTGTCACATGTGCCCACATCAGCTGACCTACTTCTTCCACTTTATTGTTTTTAGTGCAAATTGTGCGTGTTTCAGTGTTTAATTAGCATCCTCTGAGTACTCAAAAGTACCAATCTTTCAGTAGACTCTTCGACCATCAACTATATTCAGCTGCCGATCCTCCACTACTGTGTGTCATTACATTTTGTGGAAGTTTCACCTTAATCACTCACAGATCACCACTCACAGTTAACGGTGACAGCCGTGTGGCACTTCATCCCCGTCAACCACCGGATACTGTCAGTACCAGCAATGGATATCAGCTCGTGTCGAAGGGCTGTGTTTTCGATTAGATACTGTGATGGTGATAGTGTGCGCCAGTGGCTTCTCGTTTAAAAGACACTAAACTCCATTGTGTCTCTCGCTCTCCTTTTTCCCGCTAACTGTACGGCGCCTCTTGAGCTAATCAGACCTATCAGTGCTATCCCAGTCTGCTGACCGAATACGTCCTATACGGCCAGCGTTTTGCTTGGAAATTTTGTTGGCCGTGCAAGAAAACAGCTAACATCAGCTCAAGAAGGGGAGAGAGAGGCACACAAAGAGGAGACATCGTCGCCCAATGTTTTGTTTTGGTACTTGCCTGGGCCTTACTCTTACTCGGCCCTAGCGCCAGATGTTCATTTTGCTGCATCCGAGATGACGGACCGATGCACGGCACCTAGGCCCTCTGCGCCTGCCACGCTCTAGCACATCGCTCAACACCTGCTGTCATTCCCTGTCTCCCCCGGTCCTATCTACCAACAACACAGGCCGCTCACCTGAATCGATTTGCGCCCAGTCAACGCACTCAGGTGTTCCATTCAACTCAAACGCACACGTTGAAGCATTGAAGCAAGTTCCGTCACTCAAAGGCCACATTTCTCCGGTTCATTTAAAATGTATTCAATTCTCCTCATAATTGCTGCAACTCTTCATCATCACCCCAACTGTAGCTAGGCGGAAGGTTTTAACGCTTTAAAAGAATAAGAGCTAAGCCGTTTCACTTTACAATTAAATCGATTTTATCTCTTGAAACCGCGTCATTGGCACTACTCCTCAAACCTTCTACTTTTCCACTTGCAATCACGCATTAACTTACTTAAAGAATTCTTAATGTCAGCGGCGGCTTTTCACTGGCTTCTTCACTCTTCTTTTCATCCCCGACATTTTACAAAATCGGAATCACTTTTATTTACTCCGCTGTACGCATTGCCATATCATGGACATAAACTTACTTTCACCGATTGAGAAAAAGGTATGAAGGCTCTTTAAATTGCCCTGAAACTAATGGGTTCTCACACTCATAGGCGTTGGACGACTTTCTCGACATTGTGAACAAATCGCGCAATCAAAATGCCGAAAAGCAAATGCTGCCACGCTCTGCTTTGAAATTCTTGATGGCTCGAAAGTTTGACGTGCCAAGATCGCTTCAACTGTACCAGTCACATGAAACAGTACGGATAAGAGAAGGTATTGTCAAGTTTGATCCCCATACAGATCCTCTGAAACGAGAACTAGAAACGGGAAAGTTTACCATTCTGGTGAGTTACAAAGATTGTATTTATTCAAGTAAAACTAAGCTCTACCTTTCTATCTTCTTTAGCCTGCAATTGATAAAAATGGGTCTATGATTGCACTGTTTTCTGCGGGAAAACATTCTCCCACTGAGACGACACATCAGACGACACTCCAAGGCGTGGTGTACCAGCTTGATGTGGCCCTCGATGACTACGATACTCAACGGAACGGAATTATTTTCATCTACAACATGACTGGCTCAAAATATACCAATTTCGATTATGACTTGTCTCAGAAGATATTAAACCTCCTAAAGGGCGCCTATCCAGCACGGCTGAAGAAGGTGCTCATCGTAACAGCGCCGCTGTGGTTCAAAGCACCGTTTCGCATACTGCAACTTTTTGTTCGTGAGAAACTGCGTGATCGAGTTCATATGATCAACGCTAGCCAACTACCGCAACACATACAGAAGGAGTGTTTGCCTGAGGAGCTCGGTGGCACGTTAAGAATTGATCATGGCACTTGGCTTGCACACTGCCTGAAGGTGCACCAGGATGACATGGGTGATCTGTGTCCCTCAGTACCTGCAGACAGAAAACTGTTCTCCACTATTACCTCCTCCATCAGCGGCAGTCCTGCTGGCTCCTCTGCCGGCTCTTCCGCCAACTCCTCTCCAGTGGGCACGATAAAGAAAAATGGTGATCTATCGAAAACGCTCGCAAACGGTGATGCTTCATGTGATCTACTGGCCATCAATACGGAGATCACTGACGCACAGAACGGCTCACTATCCTCATACTCTGAGCTGGAAATCTATGAAGAGATTCCCGATGAGTTCGAAGCTACCGGTGTCTCACTGCAGGAGTTCATTGAAAATCTGAACATTAAAGGGAAGAAGGGCCTGCACGACGAGTACAGCTTTATCAAGAGCAATCCTCCTACGGGCTCCTTTGAGATTGCACGGTCAAGGGCGAATGCAACAAAGAATCGGTACATTGACGTGCTCTGCTATGATCACACGAGAGTAAAGTTACCGGTGATTGACGACGACCCCAGTACTGATTACATCAATGCCAACTATGTCGACGGTTACAGACAGAAACGAGCTTTCATCTCTACCCAAGGTAATCACTGGATGACCGTTTGTAACCAATTAATAACCTGTTTGTTGTTGTTGTTGCCTTTTCACCAGGTCCACTGACGAGAACCTTTCACGACTTTTGGAGAATGGTTTGGCACAACAAGTGCATTGTTATTGTGATGACCACACGGACAGTGGAACGGTGTCGAGTGAAGTGCGATCAGTACTGGCCACTCGACCAGAAGACCTACTGCGCGGTGGGCAACTTTACGATCATCAACAACTCTATCGAGCAGGACAAGGACTGGGTCATTAGCAATCTAACACTGGTCAACAAGGACACGGAGGAAAAGAGAACTGTGGTGCACATGCAATTTTCCAGTTGGCCGGACTTTGGTTTGTCATATGGCCTTTTTTGGTATGCTAAATCTAAACATTCATTTTGCCCTGTTTCCAGGTGTACCACAATCGGCCGTTGCAATGTTGGAGTTTCGTCAGAAAACCCGAGACTATCAAAAGCAATACTTGAAGCACATAGAGTGGAAAGGTCACCCACTAGGGCCGCCGATCGTTGTTCACTGCAGTGCAGGCATCGGACGAACTGGTATGTTGATGGTTTTTCTCTGTGGCGCACTTTCATCATCATAAAAACTTGTCTTCATCACAGGTACATTCATCACAATTGACATCTCCATTCAGCGTCTGGAAGCATCAGGCGTTATCGACATTCAAGGCACCGTCGAGAAGATCCGCTCTCAACGCGCTCACAGTATTCAGATGCCCGATCAGTATGTCTTCTGCTGTCTGGCGCTACTGGAGTTTGCCACGTGCAATGGTTATCTCCAGACGATTGATCTGTCGCGTTTCGAAGACGACGAACAGTCTGACGCAGAAGAGTAAGGAGACGCGGGAGAGAGAGGTGTGGACGATCCCGAACCCTCTCACGTCGCACCACCCCCAACAACTGATGATGTTCGCTGTGTAACCGTAATGAATCCGATCTTTTCGAAACAAAATAGTACAAAGGTAATAAAGCTTTGCTTGCTGAAGTGAAGCTTCATTTGCACCCTCCTCATCACACCCCTTCTCTATCTTACGAAATAATCAAAAGCACTTATCCATTCTCTTCATTCTGTCGTCTCACTGTCTTCAAGCCATAATACTGTGTTTACTCAAGGCAAATTCGTTTTCTTCTCTTTTCCTCTCCATTTCTCCCCATTTGCACACGCTTCAAAAAAGTTCATTTCCAGGTTTTGTGACACGGTTTTTCTGAATCAGAACAATTCGCTAAACGCTCCCCCCATTTTTCAAACTGTTTGACATTTGCACTAACTCTTTTTCTCGACTTTCCATATTTGCTACTTGAAAACTTTTCTTTTTGATAACACCTCCGTATCACTCTTCCGTTCAATCCCCGTTGAACCATTGAACCTTGCTGCAAAACTCTCTCCTCTAGCTCTTCCAACTGTAATCTGTGTTTTCTCTCGCTCTCACTCTACCTGTTTCATATCTGTCCCTTTTGTAGATTTATTCTCTTTCCCCTCTTCACATCTCCTTCTCCTCCTCACTCAAACTCATTTGCTTTAATTTATTTTTTGTAAATTGTTTTCTTATCCACCCTGTTTCCAACTTTTCTTGTATTCTTTTTTCTTATAAATACGAAATGCATGACATAATCAGACAAGAATGAAGTAAACTCAAAAAGTGATCATATTATGAAAGTGATTGATTTGTACTGTAATACTTTGGGTGCTAACCACTACTACTACTAGAGTATGAGTAAGAACAATGATGGCACAAACAGGCAAAATGCAGTGTAAGAAAAGAAATGATGACACATAGAAAATGATAGTGCGCTTTTTTGTACAATCTTTGAGGGGGGGGGCTTCCCTAAATGTTCTGTATAGATTCAATGAGATTATCTTGCGAGTTTTTGTTATTAAGACCACCGGCGTTTTTGGAGTTGTCGGCCACATAGTTGATTGAGTTATCAACTTTGCCCTCCTTTTGGCCTTCCATAGCCCCTTCGAGGTCCTCATGCGCCGCATCCCCGTGACCGGGGTCGTCCTTCTCCATGTCATCATCGATGGCAATGTTTGCAGGATCAATAATGTCCGGGTTCTGTTTGGACTCTTCCGCTTTCATCTTGTCCTCTGAGGGTACATTCTTCTTTGGCTCCGGCGGAGGTGCAATTTGGTTGGCATTGCTGTTGCTCGGTTTTGGAAGCGGTGGAGGCGGGTTTATGTCGACTTTTGTCTCAGGTTTGCCGGCCGCAGGGTTCACCAGCTTGTATACGGGGTCTCTAGCTGCCGATTCAGGCTTGGGAATATTTGGATTCAGAGCTGCAGATGATGATGGCAGCGAAGAGTGTTGGTTTAGGGTGTTTGTGACGTTTGTCAGCTTTTCTTTGAGCTCTTTGATTTCAGCATTCAGTTTGTTTTTATCAGATTCAAGCGCTTGGTTTTGAGATCGAAGCAGCTCTACCGAATGATCTTTTTCGGTAGTATCACTTTTTAATTTATCCTAAAGTACAGATGCTTTAGCTCTCTAGTTCAAAGGTTCATCAATTAACGTTACTTACATTAACTTGTTTGATTTGCTCTAAACTTGTCTTGATTTCAGCAAGTTCTTTACCCGTTTGATCCTGCTTCTTTTTCAGGTCTTCCACCTCTTGCTCCTTCTTCTGTAAGGAAACTTTAGCCTCACTAAAGTTCTCTTCACGTATTTCCAATTGTTTGTTGATGAAGTTTTGATTAGCCTCCAGAGAGTCCCGCTTCTGAATGAGTCTCTTTAGCTGCTCTTCGAGATCATGATACTGCAGTGCCAATCGCCAGTAGGAGACGCCCAGAATGCAGAGACCAATGGTGAGTGCAGCCACCAGAAAAGGCGGCGACCGGCCGACGCCCACGCCAAACAGGGGGCGGTAATGGGCGCGAGAGGACTTCATAATAAATGTAGTGAAAGGAAGCTTTTTGGTAAAAAAGAACAGCTGGTTAAGCTTCAGCGGCGGCGTAGATATAAAGCGGTAGCTTAATAATATGTCGCCAGGACGACGTCACAGAGCATTGTAAATCAGCCAGAACCCGCTAGAATAGCGAACAATGATCGCTGGCCATTGAAGGCTGGGTTGAGCACAGCCAAACAACAACAACAATATCGTGGCAGAGCCGAAGGCGCCAGTCCAACTTGTCTGTCCAGATGCTGCTGCTGCCGAAGCGCGGCCGACTCAGGCGGCGGCGGCGGCAGTCAACAACCGAATCACTCTTTTACGAACAGCTCACTGTGTGCAAAGCGGACCACTGCGCCCAGAGGAGAGCACTGTTTACAATCTCCGTTTTCCCACCTTCATTCGCTGGATGCTCAATCACAACAATCCGCAAATAAATTCCATCTTTTAGTGCATTCTCCTATTTTATCCAGGTAAACTGTCAGTCAGCTGACTGCAGCTGTGAGTGTACTCTTGTTGCTAATGATTACATCATTGACACCTTTTTTTTCTTTCCCTAGCAGATATCGTTAGGTTTTGCGTTGCAGTGCAACAATCATCAGCTTCTGAAGTGACTCACTGGGAAGATATTTGATATTGAAGCTCAGATTTCTTACATCGTTTCAAAGTGCTCCATGTAACAGAGCGCCTCATCGGTCATCTTGTTGGGAAAGAGCGATGCTTCCTTGGCTGCCAATGCCCGAGGCCAGCGGATTATCAGCTAGCGGCCTCATGGAGTCCATCAAGCCGGGTGAGGTGATTCTGCAGAAGCTCTTCTACGAGTTCACCGTTCTCGCTGACAAGAAGATCGACCAGGTGTTGAACAATGAGCCACTTGAGCGACCGCTTGCCAAGTCTCTTCAACGCGGCGAAGATCCCATTTTTGATCAGCTTTTGACCGCTTTCGGCGCCGCTGCCGAACACTGTCTTCCATCGCAGCTACGAGTCCTGTATGAATGGCACGAACGACAGCTCTCACCAACCACCGCCTTCTTTGAGGATAATCAGCGGCTAATTAAGTCTGCAACAGATTCTCAGTCTTCCTCAAAGTCCGGCCCTCTAACCAGATCCATCAATTTCCCCTCTTCTGCGCCCAGCTCAATTTCCTCAACTGCGATTACCTTCAACTACGTTGATCAGGCGTCGGAAATCGACCTCTTTTACATTTTAGAAAAGCGCGATCTGGCCATTGAGTTCATCTTTTGTTTGGTGCTCATTGAAGTGCTCAAGCAGCTGCCTCTGCACCCTGGATATGACGACCTGACGACCCATATCGAGAATCTTGCCTTTAAGCACTTTAAATTCCGCGAGGATGTCTCTAATCCGAATCTCTACAACATCAACATGATCGCTGACTTGTACGCCGAAGTGATTGGCGTCCTCGCTCAGTCCCGTTTTCAGTCAGTTCGAAAGCGCTTCATGAATGAGTTCAAAGAGCTCCGCGCCAAAGAGCCTTCTCCAATTACGACGCACAGTATCATCTCACTGCTGATGGGCATGAAGTTCTTTCGCGTAAAGATGGTGCCCATCGAGGAGTTTGAAGCCAGCTTTCAGTTCATGCACGAGTGCGCCGTGTACTTCATCGAAGTCAAAGACAAGGACATCAAACACGCCCTGGCCGGTTTGTTTGTGGAGATTCTCGTGCCTGTCGCCGCCACGGTGAAAAATGAAGTGAACGTGCCCTGTCTGAAGAACTTTGTGGAGCTTCTCTACGGAGCCGTCGTGGACTTGAGCACCAAAAAGAAGCACAGTCTGGCGCTCTTTCCGCTGGTCACCTGTCTCCTCTGTGTGTCACAGAAGAGTTTCTTCCTCAACAACTGGCACTACTTTGTCGCCATGTGCCTCAGCCACCTGAAGAACCGCGACCCGAAGATGTCCCGAGTGGCCCTTGAGTCGCTGTACCGTCTGCTGTGGGTGTACATGATTCGCGTCAAGTGCGAGTCCAATGCCTCCACCCAGGTCCGCCTGCATTCAATCGTCAACTCGCTCTTTCCCAAAGGATCAAAGGGCGTCGTGCCGCGAGACACTCCGCTGAATATTTTCGTAAAGATCATCCAGTTCATCGCCCAGGAGCGCCTTGACTTTGCGATGAAGGAAATAGTCTTTGACTTGCTCTCCGTTGGACGACCCTTCAAGATCATAATGACGCCGGAGAGGATGAGCATCGGCTTGAGATCTTTTCTCGTTGTGGCCGACAGCTTGCAGCAAAAGGTAATGGGCAATAGGTGTTAAATTGGTTTGAAAAGAAAGTTAACATCTTTTTTCATTCATAGGACGGCGAACCACCGATGCCTCGCTCTCTGGGCGTTCTCCCTTCAGGCAACACACTTCGCGTAAAGAAGACCTTTCTCAATAAGATGCTCACTGATGAGATGGCAAAGAACATTGGCATGAACCACTACTACCCGCACGTGCGAAAGACACTGTCGGACATTCTGCGCGCCCTTGACGTCCAGTTCGGCCGGCCCCTGATGACGACCAACTTGGCGAACTTGAACAAAGAGCCCGATGACATGATCACCGGAGAGCGGAAGCCAAAGATTGACCTCTTTCGGACGTGCATTGCCGCCATTCCTCGCCTCATCCCCGATGGAATCTCAAAGACAGACCTCATCGAGCTGCTCTCTCGCCTCACCGTCCACATGGACGACGAGATGTGCGTCCTGGCGTTTCAGTCACTGCAAAACCTCATCGTCGACTTCTCCGACTGGCGAGAGGACGTCATTGATGGCTTTGTGCATTTTATCCTCTACGAGATTGGCGACCACTTTCAGCCGCTGATTGAGAACGCCCTGAAGATGCTCTACCAACTGCTCACCAGCTGGAAGAATGTCATTCAACAGCAGCTCGGGAAGAAGGTGGTCACCAGCCCTGAAGGGGTCAGCTCGGTGAACACCACCGTGCCCATGCTGTCGAAGAGTAAGCTCGAGCAAATTGGAACGGTGTTGTACAAAGTGGACGCCCTCAGCCTGGTCATGCTCTGCTACTGCCGACAGCCGTCGAGGAAGCTGGCTGCCTTGATTCTCAAGGAGTCGAAGATCATCTCCAATGTGGTGACCGCCTCGGTGATCAGCCACACAGCCGATGGACAGGCGTTCACTACGCGCATCTACGACGAGCCAGTCGCCAGTGTCATCGACGCCGTTTGTCCGAACATCATCGAGAACTGCTTTCCCTACCTGACCTCCAGTGAGCGGGCGGCCATCATCTCAATGTCGTACCAGGTGGACCTGCAGTGGCTGGCAGAGCGCGGCGGCGCCTCCTGGGTGCTCTTTGAGCGCGTCTCTGACACCAATCTCAGCGCCAACCTCACCGGGGCGACCGACTCGGGCCGGTCCAGTGAGACGCGAAGTGACTCGCGAGCCGGCTCAAGCGTCACCTCGATGACGCAGTCGTCGATTGGCGTGCCCAGCGCCACGGGCACCGTCTCCTCGACGCAGTCAATGACCAGCTCGATGAGCTCGGCCATTGGCCAGAGCATTGCCGACAATTCCTCCTTGTCGGCGGACTCCTCCTCGTCCGCCTCGCCGGCCGACGACGAGCTGAAGCTGAACGCCTGGAGCACCTGTCTGATGGCGATGCTGCAGGAGGCGGTGATGAAGCACTGCCCCAGTGTGACCAGCTACTGCTGGCAGTTCGTCTTCCACCGACTGAAGTCGCTCTTCACGCAAATCGACCCCAATCCGGTGAATGACAACCGGTCGCTCATTCTCCGCGGCTCCACCTCCTCCTCCAATCTAAAGCGCTCCATCTCCTCCTTTGACCGCTCATACTACATTGAACTGTGGAAGAACTACCTGATGATGGCCTGCTCAGTGGCCCCTAGTTCCATTGTTCGGCCGCCCACACCGACGCCGCCACCGCCGCCTCCTCCTGCAAAGTACCCAATGACAGGTAGTGCTGCTGGAGGCGGTGGAGGAGGCGGAGGGGGAGGAGGTCAGCTGCATGAGAACTGCACTTCGCCTGACTCGAGCCTGGCGGAGAAGGTGCAAAGCTCCGGCATCGAGGGCAACCGCTCTCCGGTGATTCTGGCACGAGGCCGGACGTACACTGTCCAGTCTCTATTCAAACTGATCATCGAACAGATGAGGTGCGACCAAGTGGAGATGAGAAAGGCGGTCATCCTGGGTAAGCTTTCTAAAGGAGGGGTGGAATAGTTTGTCTCAAATTGTGGCTATCTTTTTGTTTTGTTGTACAGGTCTTTCTCAGGTGAACCCTCACGCGCTGGCCGACTTGCTGGAAGAGCTCTTTCACCACTTTCGTGAGTCCATGGAACGAAAGCCAAATGAAAAGGTGCGCGTTAAAAAGCGCCGTGAGCTGCTGTTCGTTCAGATTGGACGACTCTTTAAGTTTATCTCTGAGCGGAAGATTTTTGCTCAATGTCCAGTGGTGGTGGATAGTAGTGGGGCGTTCAGTTCAGTGCTCATTGACTACATTGAGCGAATGAGAGTCTTTCTAGAGGGGGAAATCAAATCTAGCGAGTCGTCCAGTTACGTCGCCGACATCAAGCTAAGTTACTGCCACTTTGTGTGCAATCTCATCAAAAGCTTCCCCATCAGTCAACGCTCAAGCAAGATCAGCCGAGAGATGCGCCAGAATCTGTTTCGCCTGTTTGCCAGCATGAGCGGCAAGTACGGGCAGATGTTCCTGCACGTCAACTACCAGTATCCGCTGCAGACGCTGGACTTCAGCAAAATCACCGAGTTGGAGCACCTGGCGACGCGATCAATGTCCACCGGCCTCTGCGCTGGGCCACTCTTTGACCAGAAGAATCTGCTGGACGGCAACAGTCTGTACTTCTGGCTGACGTCGCTGCTCAACTCGCGAGATCGCCGCATGAATGAGATTGGCCTCGAGTCGCTCATTCTCCTGCTGGAAAATAATCTGGATGCTGGTGAGTGCTTGTGCTGGTGTTGTACTTTATTCATTCTTCTCATTGCATTTTCCAATTTCAACTTCTGTAGGCCCACTTCTTGAATGGCTTGTGGAGTGCTGCTACACGAAGAACGCCAAAATCGCCGACAGTTGCTTCACAGCGCTGGCCACCATTTTCTCCATTCGTGACTATCCCTGCGACCGCTACATTGCCATCATCATCGTCACCATTGTCAATGTCGCCTGTCCGCGCATTGAAATCCAGCAACTGGCCCTGCAACTGCTGCAAATTCTCGACAATCGCTTCTTTACGGGCAGTAGCTCCTATCGGTCGGAAGTTCGCGTGGGCACCGCCTTGGACAGCAGTCCGCGACTGCGGGCTGATCAGGAGGGCAGTCAACCGCGTGGTCACGGCCACTTTCTGTCCACCGCGCGATCCCATCACCAGAGCGGCCACTCGGCGCACAGCAGTGCGATGGCGGCTGGACTGGAGCCACTGCTGCTCAACCTGTACCCGTGCACCCAGGCGAACATTGCCAAGCGCATGGCCTACCTGCATCCGCAGCTGACGATGATCGTCTTCAGTGAGATTACCTTCCGCTTTCAGACGGCTCGACCGACGGTGTGCCAAAATCTGCTCAACTTTCTCGTTCCCTGGCTCTACAACATGCAACTGGTCGACCCGACGGCAGCACTAACTGGTGGTGGTGGTGGCTCTACTGGAGTGGACCGACAGTCGGCACCCAATCCGCTGACAGAGTCACTTGAAGACCCGGGAACTCCGGACGTGTACTCGAGGAATCAGTTTGAAGACCCAATGCAGCACAGCTACGGCAGTCAGTTCCGCGAGGGCTGGGGCTCAGTGGAGTCCACCGAGATGGTCCTCAACAACCTCTTCTACATCACCATCAAGTTCGGCGACGATTATGCGCCCGAGTTGGAGAAGGTCTGGTCGTCGTTGTGCGCCAATCGTCCCAACAACCTGAAGATTATCGTTCGGTATCTCTTCATACTGACCGGCCTGTCGCCGAACGAGCTGCTGCCGTACGCGAAGCGCATCGCCATCTACCTCGCCAAGTCACAGCCGGAACACCTCATTGACATTCTCATGACCGAGCTGCAGGCGGTGGAGTTTCTCAACTTTAACGCCGAGCGAACGGAAGCCTTTCCCTACTTTCGCATTGTCAATCGAAAGTGCTCCGCCTCGCATCTGCTCGACGACGACACGCCCAATGCCACTGCCAGGCGAACCGATTCCACCTCAGGACGTGACGCAGGGACGCTGCACACCAAGCGACACAGCAAAGACCTGCACGGAAAGTACCTCGATCAGCCGCCGGGTGGGGGTGAGTCGGCCAACGGCGGCGGCGGCAGTACGACGGGTTTCAACTCCAGCAACAACACCTCCTCTGAGGAGTGCAATCTCATTGGCGATTTGAACCTCTCCAACGATGACTCATCGCTGCCCATCTCCGAGCGATGTACGAAGCCTTCGACGCCGCAGCCGAGGCCGCTGCCGATGCCCGAGTACGGCGGGTACTACGCACCGCTGAATGACTTTCTCATGAGCACCAGTGGCGGTGGCGGCGGAGGCGGCGGCGGCAGTGGTTCAGCGGGCAATCCACCGGCGCCACTGTCCAGTGCACTGGCCACCTTTCAGCAGCAGCAGGCCTCAGGCAGCATGGGCGGCTTCCACCGGTGCAATCTGGCGCTGATGCTCATCACCGAGATCATCACGCAGGACATCTCGGTGGTGGACTGGTCGCCGCACATTCCGCTGATGCTGCACATTCTCTTCCTCGGCATGGACCACTCCAAGGCAATTGTCTACGAGCACTGTAAGCAGCTGCTGCTCAATCTGCTCATCGTCACGACGAAGCACGGCGACAACCTCAACGTGGCTCGCATCCTCCTCAACAACCGCATTCTCCGGCAGAACTACGGACTGTCGATGCCCTTTCAGTTTCCCTACACGCACCTCAACGTCAATCTAATGTCAGGTGGGGATGAGACCGACTCGGCGGTGCAGGAGCTGGTCGATCGAGGCACTGTTGCCGGTGCTTGCTCGGGCGGACAGACGGGGAAGACCGGCACAGTGGGCGCAAGCACCTCTGGGGATCTTGATCTGAACCGAATTTTCACAAAGAGCACTGAAAATGTCGTCAGCGCGATTTCTCCGGCGACTGCAGCAGCAGCCTCGGCCAGTGCCGCCACCCAGTCAGACACCGTCAACTTGACGGACATTCAGCTGAACATTTCCGGTGATAAGCTCTCTGATTCAGGCAGCTCAGCTGAGCCGAACGGACGCGAAGGAGGCGGCGAGAAGCCGCTGAAGAGTCAGTTTCTCCAGCAAGCGGCGGACAAGTCTGCGGACGCAAGGCCAAAGTTTGATCTGTACATCAAAACGCTGATTGACTTTATCAGCTCTAAGCAGAACGTTCCCCTGTGGAACTACGAGGACATCACTGCCAAGCTGTGGCAGATTCGCTCCGCCGAGCAGATGGAGTGCTTTGTGGAGCACGTTTTGGGCGTCTTCAAGGAGTCCATTCCCTACGCGAAGATACAGAACCGATGGGCGGAAATTGCGCTCCAGCTGGCTCTCAGCTGTTCATCTCGTCACTACGCCGGTCGATCGTTGCAAATCTTTCGCGCTCTAAAGGTGCCAATCAACAGTCGAATGCTGTCGGATATTCTCTCGCGACTGGTGGAGACGATCAGTGAGCAGGGCGAAGACATGCAGGGATACGTCACTGAGCTGATGCTCACACTCGAGTCGGCCATTGACTCGTTTGACTTTAAGCCGCGTGACATTTTCGAGCTGATCAATGAATACTTTCACTTTGATAATGCTGACATTGAGGAGCACGAGGAGGAGGAGGACGGGGAGGGGGAGGGAAAGGAAGACAATGGCGAACACGGCGAACTGAACTGTCATCCGGAGGAGATTGAAGACCACGATCTAATGCACGACACTGAACTGGAGCTGCCTGGCGTCGTTCCCAGCCAAGCAGCTACTACTCCCTCGGTCACTGCGAGGAAGGACGGTCAGGAGGGCGAGGCGGAGGCGGCGGTGGCGGTGACACCGGGCGGCGCCTCAGAGGCCAATGAAGCGTCGCTCCACTCGACCTCCTCCTCCTCGACGCTGGTCACCGGAACGGCGGGCATCACCACCTCTCAGTCTCACACTGACTCGCTCACCAACAATGCTAAGCTGCTGCTGAAGATGCCCCTGCGCAGCACCTCCTACTCGATGTCCTTTCCCACAAGAAAGTTTAACTTTCTAGAGGAGGGACGGCAGAGTGGTGGTGGTGGCGGTGGTGGGGGGGGCAGCAGCACTCGCTTCAGGACCACTACTGATGTCGACCAGTTTTACAGTGGAAAGACGGGTTCCGGCAAGACGGGAATGGGGCGGTCGCAGTCGGTTCAGTCGCTGATGAAGAATGCCGGCGGCGACTTTGCCGACGCTGAGATGCCCAACCAAGACCCGGCGTATCAGGTACGTAGAAGATGACTGCTGATGCTCTTAAAGAGGTTCTGTCTATAAAGCGTTTTCTGTTACAGTTTGACGACAAAACCTCAATACTGGCGCAGTTCTTCTGGATTGCCGTCACACTTCTGGAGACTGACTTTGAGCATGAGTTTGCCCTGGCGCTGCGCCTTCTGGACAAGGTTCTCTCAAAGCTGTCACTGGAAGACCTTGAAGTGCAGGACAAAATTGAGAAGATTCTCTTTCACTTCAAGTGGCACAACTTTCCGGGCGTTCACTCGCTTCTGCTAAAGGGCCTCGCTTCTCCGGGCAACTACGAGGCAACGATTAGTTTGCTTCACAAGCTGACGCCGCTCTTGAGCATTCCTGTCATTGACCCGGACAAGAGCGACACTGCCTTTCCATTTCACGTGATGGCAATGCTGCCGTACATGCTGCACAACTACGATGACCCCAATGAACTGTGCATTGATGTAAGTAATTTGTTGTTGGCAGTAGTAGTAGTAGTAGTTGACTGTTGAATGTAACACGAATTTCGTTTTCCAGGCCGCCAAGTGTTTTGCCAAGTGGTGCAATGAGAACTCGACAAAGCTGGAGAACCTGGCAACGGTGATGACACTTTACAGCAAGCGATGCTTTCTAAAGGAAAACTCTCAGTGGATCAAGTGCGTTGTCAAGTACCTCTACGATGCGTACCCGAATTCTTTTGTCAATATTGTGCCTTTCCTTGTGGAGGTTTGTTCTTCACTCTGTTTTTTGCTGTTACAAGCCCCAATGTTTTTACTTTTTACTCTTTAGATTGCTGAAAAGGGTCCGCCGATGCTGTTGAACCATATCCTCTCGATTTTGCACTTTATGCTAATCTACATTGACGTCTCTACTGCTCGACTGATTAATGCTGATATTCTCCGAGTGGCCAACAAGTACATCGAAGGGCCGCAGTGGAAGGAGGCGTTGAAAATTCTCAAGCTGTCCGTCTCTCGATCTTCCAGTCTGGCAGCCCCTAGCTACTCCAGTTCGGCAAACTATCCCTCGAGCATCATCTCCAACATCGTCTCTTCGGGACCCTATCTGGACTGCATCAGCATTGCCTCGAGCAGCTTTGCCGAAAGCGAGTTCAGCTCCTTCAAGCAGCGAGAGCTACCGGGAAGGACGATGAACTTTCACATTGACCTCAGTCAGACGCACATTGTTGGCTACAAGTTCATTCAAAAGCGACAGCAGCTGTGCAGCAATGTACAAGACACACAGGAGACGATCACCGCCCAGGAGCAGCAGCAGAGTAGCAGCGCCGAGACGGTGGCGGAGAAGCGAAGCAATGGCAGAGACACGAGAATCCCCCTGGAGAAGCTGTTTGAGGTGAAGGAGGCCATCTTCATACCGCAGGAGAGGGAGAACAACTCTTCCAACACGCTGAGCAAACAGCGCAGCACTGCCTCTGCGCAGATTCGCATCAAGGAGCGCCTCATTGGCCTGCTGAACCGATGTGGACAGCGGATTGGCGGCCTGCCAAAGAGTCCGTCGGTTATCTTCTCGCAAAACAGTGACGTCATTGAGTGTCACAAGTCATCGATGGCCTCCTCGGTGGAGGACATCTCGGCGACCAACAACGACGTGTCGAATGACTCGAAGCACGACGACACTGCCCACGGAGAGTTTGCCTTCTTTAAGGAATTCGACTTTTTGGAGTACGAGCTGGAGAGTCAGGAAGGAGAGAGCCTGGACAACTTCAACTGGGGTGTGAGACGCAAGTCACTGTCCAATCTGGACAACAGTCTCACTGATCACGAGAAGATTAGCCTGGAGGCGCCTAATGGTGGCGGCGGTGGTGGCGGCGGCGGTGGCGGTGGCATGAGCGGTGCCAATTCCTACTCCACTGGAACGTTGAAGCCCAGCCGAGGTGATCAGGGTGACCAGCGAACGTCGATTGTGGTCAGCGGACTGCCGCCGCACGTGAAGAACAGTCAGAAGGACGACTTTAGCTCGGACGACGAGATGGAGAGTGTGTCGCCGCTGTATGACGGCCATCACGGCGCCCACCACCACGGACACCACCACATGCACCACGGAGGAGGGGGAGGAGGAGGAGGAGGAGGAGGAGGACACCATGGCATGCACCACGAGAGGCCTTCCTCTCGTCCGGCCAGTCTCATCTCGCACGGCTCCTCGCACAGCCTCGGCTCTGACACCGACAATCAGTTCACCCCCCTCACCACGGTGCCCACCATCTCTGACTCGATGGCCGAGGGGGAGTACAGCAGCAGCAGAGAGGAGACGGTGGAGCAGTGGTCGGCACAGTTCATTCAGATCATCAGCGACAACACGGGCACCACCTCGGCGGTGTCCAATCAAATTCTGACGCTCATTTTCCGCAACACATTTGCAAGGGCAATTGAGCTGACAAAGAAGTGCTGCGATTTGCTGCCGGCCAACAGCCCGGACACTCACACGCAGATCGTCTCCAGCAAGTTCCTCGAGCTACTGGACATTGTCTCCTTTTCTGTCGATTTTCCCTTCATCTTCATTGACCCTAAGCTCTTCATCACCGTGAACAAACTGCTGGAGGACCACCAGTATGCCATCCTGGAGTTGCAGGCTCACTGGGAGACGTTCAACGAGAAGCGTGACTCGCTGATGGCAGTCACCGAAAAGTGCTCAAAGATAGTGCGACAGACACCGGAAGGGCCCATTGTGGAGCAGATTCACCTGAGCAAACTGTGCAAGATGATGTACAAGATGCACTTTCAGCTATTTTTGCTGTTTGAAAGCTACCTCAAAATTGTCGATTTGCTCAAATCCATTTCTGAGCACGCTGAGGTATGGCTTTTCATTTGTTTTTCTCAAACATAATTGTATTGCCTTGCAGGTGCAAAACTATTCAACTGAAATAAGCAACATCAAGAAGGAGCTATCCAAGTGTTTGTCCACTGTCATTGAAGACCTTGCTAATGGATCATCAGAGTCTGGCTCGGAGTTTAGCTCACTGCCAATTGAAGGAAGTTCACTGACAAAAGACAATGAACAAGAGCTAAAGGAGCTTATCCAGGCAGGACAGTACGCAAAAGCAGTAAAACTTGTGCATGTTTTCAAGGAAAATATACCAGGTAAAATTTGTGTTTGCATTTGTATTTTAAGATGTTGATTTTGTATTTTTAACTTTGCAGATTTATTTAGCGACGATTGCATTGAAGCGATTCTCACAATTTATTGCCGGTCAATTTTTGATAACCAGTCTTCATACCTGGTGATAACCGATCATAATATCAAGCAAATCACCCGTCAGGTTCGAGAAACCAGTTATGAAATCAATAATTTATCCTTTAGTTAGTGTTTTAACTATGAATACGGTAGCTTCTTATGTGTATTTTTTATAAAATCGTGATATGTTTAATGGTATAAGCTGAGCTTTGTGATATCTGTTTTAAAGTTGTAAATTACTTATTTATTTATTCATTATTCATTAATATTGGCAATAACATTTCTGATAAAAGATAATTTTTTTGTAAAAAAGTGTGAAGTTAATTTTTATCTCAATTGTGATGTGTTTAAACATTACACTTGATTTGTCTACTTGATAGTCTACTTTTGATGTCGTTTACATGGTAAAAATTGATTGTACGCATAGAGCAAAACGATGTCACTGCAAACTTTAGTTTTGCAAGTTTTCAAATTAAATTACCATTGTAGGCCTTTGCATCCGGGGCACTCATCGTTATTTCAAGTATAAAAGGGTAACGGTCAGTTGAGCATTTAGTATCACAAATCAACAGCTGACTAGTCATTCAAGCATTCAAGCGACAACAAAATAGCCACAACAAGTAACAATGAACACCTGCCGAGCAATTATCCTCTCCATGGCTCTACTTCTGTCTCTGTTCCACTGGACTGATGCTGGAATTTTGAGTTGCTCTAAAAATGTGGGCGATAGTTGCGTTCCCATGCCGCCACCGATTCCAAGTCAATGTTGTGGACAGTTCGTTATCTGCGGCCCATGGAAGGGCTTGCCTGGAAAGTGTACTAATGCTCTTATTGACGCCGGGAATGTTATTGTTCCTAAAAACTACAAATTTCATTAAGACTACACACTAGTTTATATAATCAATTGTTAAACTGATTCATTTGATTACTTGATGATTTGTTATTTGATTTAACAATAAAAAACGCGTTTATTAAAAATGCACATTTGAAAAACAGTTTCTTTGTTTATACATTTACTTCAAAAAACGAAATTTTTTCTTTAACGATGAACTATCAGGTAAATCAATAATGTACTTTCTGAAGGATAAAAAGAAAATCGAAGCTAACACTAGAATGGCTCCAATAATTGAAGTAATTTCCAGTTTTTCCTTAAAAAATGCCACTTGAAAAACAAATGCAAAAACGGCCTAAAATATTGTAAAAAATCAAGTTAAAAAATGAAACAAATGAACAAAATACTTACGTCTGAACTAGACCTAACAATGGAAACAATGCCAGCTTCCTCAAGTTGACATGCTTTAGTTAGAAAGAATTGTCCATAAAAAGAGAACAACCCCAAGCCTATAACCCAGTAGGCATTGTAGTCTTCGACTGGAATGCGGAATGAACTTTCGTTTGGATTAAGCAGAATACTGCCAAACTGAATTAATAGCATTTCTATGAATCCAAGAATGCCAAAATTAAACAACACAACGCTGTATTTGGTTTGGCGAATCTAGTTGAAAAGACGTTAAGTACAAAAGTTTTGTAAAATTATAAAGTGCAAACCTTTCGAAGAGAGATATAAACAAATGACATTGTGAGGATGCAAATTAGACAAAGAATTACTCCAATTAAGTTGTTTGATAATCCTGATGAATCTTCCTCTTTATGAGTTGAGTTTTCTGAATTTGACGACGTTTTACCATTGCTGTCACCCCCACCGAAAATTGACAAAAAATCAATTTTTGAAGCCAGAGCAATGCCAACGGTACTGATGACCATGGCGAAAGCATGCCACTTTCCGAATGGCTCTTGGAGAATGATACGAGCAAAGATAAAGACAAAAACAGGAACAGAGAGCATAAAGATGGTAGCGTTTGCTAGAGGAATGTACTGAATGGCCAGGTAAAAGAGGAAAATGTTTGTCGTGCCAGTGACACTGCGAACGAGCATCCAAAATCGCCAGCTCCAACTACTTGGACCGAACCAACTTTCATTAGACTCAGTCACCAGTATTAGTGTTATTAGTATGAGGACTGCAGAATTTGACAACTTTTTTTAGTATTGACAACGCACATGAATATAGAATTGACTTACTTCCAAAGCGATAAGTCGTCATATCAGCCACACTAATCTCTGAAATTGACTTGACAATGACTGAGCCTATTGAAAAGAAGAACGAAGCAATGATAGTCAAAACTATGCCTGCAAATTTTCGCCATATTTTGGAACTTGATTTTTTTTCATTCCTCTCAGAAGTGATTTCAAGCTCAGAGGTCACTGTTTCTAGACTTTCACTGTCAAAGTTTTTTACAGTGATTTCAGTGCCATTGATAGTTGTGGAGGATTTTACAGTCATTCTGAATTTTTTCAGTGCGACAAAACCGATTGTGAATGAAGGTAAAAATGCCTTGGGATTTTCACCTCAGTGCAAGCTGAGGCAGATGAAGTACGTTCAGATAGACTGCCTTTTTATACCGAAAACGATTCGATTGTAAAATTTATAATATACGACGCCGTGGCACTACCATAGTACTTAATCCACCAGTTTAAGGTAATTTATTGCAAAAAAACGTTGTGCCTTTCAATGCTAAAATGTCATTTAGTTTGCAATTTCTGCTAATGCAGTTTGAGCTTTCTTGGTTCATTCACGTGGTTAACGCAGCATTTTTAAATACCTTTACATGAAAGATAACAATAAATTAATATCATAGTTTTATTTCGAAACAACTAACAGTGTTATTTAGCAAAAGAAAATTCATTTGGCATCAGAACGCCGCCACTGACTGTTGACAAAGCTACAACTTGGTAAAAAGTTTTAAAAAATTGTTTTATTTAATTTTAAAGCTTTCTTTTAATAAGTTTTAGATAAAATAGAGTCATATTCCAACAACTTTTCATATGAAAAATCAGTTAACTTTATTCTTTTCCTTGATTTCCTGTGATTTTTTAAGCATCGATTCTAACATTTTTCTCATCACAAACTTTTCGCTAAACCAGCCCGTAATAGCCATAAGAGTAGTATTGATGAATTTATGCTTGGGGTGACCATTAGTCATTGATTCACTGCCGACCGCTTTCAGTGAGTAGCTAACAAAGGACTCGGCTGATACAGCAATTGATGCTTCATGAAGCTCTTTAGACATCTTTGTCACCACTTGATTCGGCGTAACAGTCTGCACAATAATATCTTTTGAGGCGTACTCCGCCGCCACTACTTTTCCTAGATAGTTAATGTAGGCTTTAGTCGCTCCGTAAACACTGAATGTTGGAATTTCAATTAGCCCTGCAGAACTGGAAATAAAGACAATGACTCCTTTCGGGCGCTTTTCATCAACAGACGGCTTTTGGCTGAGCATCTTCTTCAGAGCAATGTCAGTCATTTGAGTGGAAGAAACTACGTTGGCGTTAATCTGCTTCATATTGAAGCCTTCCGGGTAGTCGGCGAAAAGTTCCGGAATCGGATGCAGAATGCCGACGTTATTCACTAAAATGTACAATTGACCGTCCAGTGAGTTGATCTTTTTCTTGATGTTCTCGTAAATGTCTGTGTGGGTGAAATCGACTGCTAAGTACTCAATTTTCAGCTGCGGGTACTTGCCGCCAATTTCAAGCGCAACATTTTGCAGTTTTTCTTCAGTGCGGCTTAGCAGCAGCAAATTGAAGCCTTTTGCCGCGAGTTGGCGTGCATACTCTAGCCCTATTCCGTCGGTTGATCCAGTCACTACGGCCCAGTCATTTGGTGCGGCTTTGAGGATACGCGAAGACTTGCATCCGCTGCAGCAGTTATTGCTCAGCCATCCGAGCAGGAGTCGTGCCGGCTTGTACACAAAGACATATCCAAGAAAAACAAGACCAGATATTTCTACCACACTTGGAGAGAGGTACTGTGTGAAAAATTGCATTTTGGAAAACGTTAAAATGAGATGAGAATGACAACACAAAAATTAACAGCACAAAAGTTGTTGTTGGCTCAACTTGAGATTTGGTGGCAATAAAGAATGAGCGTCAGTCTGCAGTACTAGCACAGCACTAGTATGTCTCAAGGCTTGTCTGGTGTGCTCATGAGTCGATTTATATCTTCTCTCCGAGTTTTTGTACTCGGTGTTTGTGTGCACTTGCAGTGCAAATGAGAGAGAGAGAGAGAGGACAACAGACAGTTTGTAGTCTGCTTCACAGGTGCTCTCCCTCTTTTCTTCAGACTGTCAGCGCAATTTAGTGCGGTGTGTACTGCAACAGCTAGCAACACCGAAGTATTTTTGTTTGCAAATTGTATTTGCTTGCATCATGTTCCAAAAACTTGCATGTTTTGCCTTTTGAGTAAAGTAAACAAACAAAAATATATTTATAGTCAAAACTCAATTAGCAAATTAATTATCATAACAGGGGGTTGTACGTTTTTTGCATATAAAAAATTAATTTGTATCAACCTATGAAATCGCACATTGATAAAAATTATGCGGTTTAAATCTCATTTTCTTTGTTTATTGTATTTATTTTACAGTAATTTTGCCCTTCAACTTAAACCAGTATATTTAAAAAAATGGTTATCTATAGGGAATCTAGTGTGGACGACACTGCTTTTTTTATTTACAGAATTTTACATCTACTCAGGCGTATTTTCAAGTCTATACAGCAATTTAAATGCTCAATTTTTCAATGCTACAGTAAATCGTAAATTATTTTTAAAATTATATTCATATTTAATTTTGACAACTGGGTTTTTAACAAACTTTTCAATATTCTGTTATTTTGTTATTATAAACTTTCAAAACAATCAACTTTTTAAGCTTTTGGATTCATTGAATGTAAAAAGTTTTAACAAGATAACGTCAAGTAAACAATTTTTTGTTGTAATTTTTTTAATAAATCAAACTATCAATGTTTTGCAATTTCCTCCGTTTTTGTTTCAAAACAAAAAAAGCTGGGATAAACCAGATATTTTTGTAAAGTTAATATTGTCTTCAATTTGTTTTTATTTAATAGAACAAAGCAAAGTTATAATCTTTGGGATAGTAATTTATTACAGATATGCCACTTGGAAATCACTGCAAATGATGAAAAAGAAAATAAAAAACAATTTTAAGTTTGAACATTTTCAAATTAAACTTCAGCACTTAGCAATGATTAACAAACAATTAAACAGTTTGATGTCTTTTCCTCTAACTTGTAAAATTTTTGTGTCACTAGTCGATTACATTGTTTTTATTTTTTATTATATCAATCACATTGAAATAAATATAAGTATAGTTTTCTTTTGGGTTTTTATCATTTTTGCCATAATAACTTTAATTAATGGATTAGTTCAAAAGGAATTGCATCAAATTAAAAAACTACTTACAAAGAACAGTGAAAAGTTATTTATCGGGGTTACCAAAAATAACAAATACAAAAGTGATTTGATACAAAAACAAGAACTGATTTCAATTTATCAACAATATTTTTGTTTAAATTTATTTAGTTTTTGCAAAATAAACTCTTCTTTTTGGCTCAATTCAGCAATTATAATTATAAATTACTTAATAATTGTAATACAAACGCAGTAGTTTTGACCAGTTTTTTAAACTTTTTAACGCAGTTTCTACTAAATAACTTTAATAAAGTGTTATTTTTTTGTAAATCTTTTACATTGATTAATGATTACTTTTAAAAAAACTCTGAGAAAACGCATCACTGCATTTGCTGACAGTTTGACCAAAAAATACAAAACTGATTTTTAGATTTTCTTTTTTGAATGGAACTCGTTGCTTAGCAGTATAGTTAAAAAACATAATATTACTGATGATTACCAAAAACTTGTAATTGAGTGGCTATCGAAAAACGCCAAATAAAACAGTAAAACAAATCAAAATAAAAAATAGTTGTGACTGAAACAAGTCAGAAAGTTAGGACCAAAAGCGATGTTATCGCTAAAGTTATTGGAAATAATCTACTGACTATTAACATCGAAGATGGTTTTTGGTTTTGAAAAAGCAAACTAGCAAAAATTTTGTTAGAAAATTAGTCAAACATAAAAATGTTAAAACCAAAAATGTTTTTAGCTGTTGTGACTAATTTAAATTAAAATTTTTGTAAAATTTAAAAGAAATTTAGTAAAAATAATACTAGGAAACAAAAGTTGCTACAAGTAATTATTTTTAGTGCTTCCAGTTATCTGGATTTACATTTGACGTTTGTGTATTATGTTTGCGTTTTGAATAATGCAAGACAAAAAATTAGTAGTAGTGGGCGACTGTAACACCGGAAAGACAAGTTTGCTTTTATCAATTCTTCATTGGCCCAATATTGAGCAAAACGATATAAGAAGTGATCATGTGCCTACAGTTTTTGACAACTACGCAACTAGTATATCACTTGGAAACGGAGTTGAAGTCAATTTTAATTTGTGGGACACATCTGGAGATGAAAACTACGACAGACTTAGAATAATGTCGTATGAAAACACTGGTTTGTCTTTGTTATTGAATTTTTATATGTTTACGAAAAAACTTTTATTTAGATATTGTCATCATCTGCTTCAGCTTTGACAGCGCACAATCTTTAAAAAGTGTTGCTAATAAATGGATACCAGAAATTGAACAATACTGTCCAGGTGTTCCCTTTTTTGTAGTTGCCAACAAAACGGACGTTGAGGTTGATCAAGATGTAAAGTTACTTCTTTGGGAAACTGGCGAAACAGTTGCAACAAGCAACAATGCAAAAGGATTTTTTCAATGCAGTGCTCTGACTAAAGTTGGAGTTAAAAAAATTTTTGTAAAGGCAGCAAAAGAAGTTTTAAAAAAAGAAAGGAAACACGCAAATTTTTCACAAAAATGTAAAGTCATATAATTTTTTTTGCTGTGGTTTTGGTTTTGCTTAAGCATTTTTTGATTTTTCAAGTAAAATTTTGTCTGCCTGTTTTTTGTGATTTGATGAAAGTCTCAATTTTAACTTTGTGAATAATTTGTCGCCAAGAAGTTCCCCAACAATATGTAATGCATTGTGAAAAAATTTGTGCTATAAAAAAGAAAATCGGTCACATTTTTCAAAAGTATATTAGAATTGAAATTACCTTTGGATGACCATTTGTCTGCTGCTCAATGCCCACTGTTTTTAAAGCGTACCGAACACATTCATCAGCAGGCACAATTGCCAGTGTTCGAACACCCGTGCCAAATTTAGTGTCCACCTGACTAGGAGTCATCGTTTGGACTAATATGTTATCGGCAGCGTACTCCATTGAGAGAATTTTGCTCAGTGTGTTCATATAGCTTTTGCCTATAGAAAATGTGTTACTCACAAAACTGTTTTTACATGTTCAAGTTTCTTACTTGCACAGTACGTGGATACCAACGGAAAGGGATCAAGTCCCGCGCCTGAGCTAATATTAATTATAACACCATTCACAGAACTTTTACTTTGTCGATCGTTTTTCTTGTTAAGCATCAGTTTTAATACGATGCGTGACATTTCTGTGCAGGCAAGAACATTTATGTTAATAGCTGCCTGTATGTGATCTTCAGGCAGATCGGAAAATCGATTGGGTAAGCCGCTAGCAAAGCCAACATTGTTGACAAGTACATGCATTCGCCCGCTAATTGCCGACAGTCTTTCTTTAATCAGTCTGTAAATGTCTGTTTTTGAGAAATCGACAGCAATTGTTTCAATCTATGCAAACACAGTTAAAATTAGTTAGAAAAGTTTTTTTACATAAAACACTGTATGAACATACCTTTTTGCAATGTGGGTACTGTTTGCTTATTTTGCCGGCAACATTATGCAATTTTTCTTTTGTTCTGCTAAGTAGCACCAAATTGTACCCCTTGTCAGCAAGTTGGCGGGCATATTCTAGGCCGATTCCGTCGGTTGCACCAGTGATGACTGCATAGTCTTCTGGTCCAGGATTCAGAACTCGTTCTGCGACGTTTTGATAGAACTTGTTGTTTGCCAGCCAACTGACCAGCAGTTTGAGCGGTTCGTAAACAAACAAATACAACAACGACGCTACACCTGCATATTCTAAAGTATTCATGTTTTTTTAGAAAGCAAAATTATAGTGCCATTCAACAAATGGCAAAATGTCTTTTTGAGCCAGCTTCTTTTTATAGCAAACGCTGATTTTTCAGACACGTGTTGCACTTAGAGTACAAATTCTATTGCATCTATGTTGTACAGCAGCGGCACTCAAACAAAAACAAATCTCAAGTTTTTACTTTGTAAATACATAACACTCTAATCACTATTGTTCAATTTTTTTGCAGATTGTAAATCGTTTTAGTGACGATTCTTTTGTTTAAACAAAAAAAATTTACTTAACACAAAAATACCTCATGTCACAGTGACAACCTAGTACTTTTAGTCATATCACGTTGATAACATAAATTAATACTTTGAACATAGAAATAGCATAACTTACTTTTGTACTTACAGTTAAAAACACTTATTGCCTACACCAGGTTGCGCGACACTCGTTGAAATTGATCTAAAAAATTGCGCAAAAACTTAATAAAAAGACAACAATTTAATAAAAAAAGAACAGTTTCTCGCATGTAAATAGTTTTGCAAATTTCCCTTCCTTCAATAAAGTTGCCATGTGTAGATAAATGAGTTTGTAATTTGCCTGCATGTCCTCGATTCGTTCAATGGCTTCCTAACACAATCAACTACACTATTCCAGCTTTCATTAAGCAGTAAGGACAGTCCAAGTGCACAACACTAACTCACACACACTTTCAGGCAGTTTAAAGATGGTGAGCATATTCGGAAGTCTGAGATCAAGCTTTGGTCGACAATAATCGTTTGGTAGAGCTTCTCAGCAGCTGCACTGAACAATGAAATAGAAAAAGCTATGCCAAACAAACATAAATAATTTGCTTGTGTTCAGTGCCCTGCAAGAAAAATTGTGAGCGAACACATAGAAGCCGACAGGCAAAAATGCAAACAAAAAGCAAAGGAGCAGTATTAAATCTCGATTTAGGCTGAAAGGAAAAACGATGCAAGAATCGGCACTCTATTGACGGTAATGCTCACCAACTGTGAACTACACACAAACTACCATCTAATCGCTAAGCTTTATATCAATTGAACTTTACAATTTTCTTTTTTTGCAATCTTTTGAATCAAACACATTTTCACATCACGCAATTGTTTTTTTTCTTTGTTTTTTCCATTTTATTTTACTGTAATTTTAAAAATTTGTTTTTTGTTTACTCACACCTGAAATAATTTTCATTTTGTTAAAACTTTATTATTATTATAAAAAAGCAATTCACAAGTAAAACTAGCGTGAATGTTATGAAAAACCAATTAATTTTTGTGAGAATATTACTTTATTGTTAAAATTTTAAATTTGATTTTAAGTTGTTTATTTTATTGTTTAAATCTTGATTTACAACATAAATATTTTTTAACAATTGGGATTTTTCAAACAATCTGGTTATATTTTATCCAACAGTTTTTGAGTTAATCGGATTATTTTTGAACTAAACATTAAAATTAGGTTTTAGTTAAAAAATCTTATTTTTTAATGTTTTTGCATAATTTTTATAATAAAAAATTTTACATAAAAATTTTTGATTTGCAATTACAATTCTTGATTATTTTAATTTTTTAACTAATTAAACAAATATGCAAACTTGTAATTATTAGCATTTTTTCAATTTAAAAAATTAAAACATTTATTTACTAGCTTGTTTGAACTTTAAAAGCTTATCTTTTTTTATGAAAAACAAGTTATTTTTTTTCAATCCGGAATTTATAAAATGGAAAAATTTAAAAATTTTTTAAATTTGTAAAAAACGGTCATTGTTTAGTAAATTAATTGAAAAACTGTGTTCTTAAACAAAAAAATAACGCAAACATGCATTTTCAGCAAAAGAGTGACAACAACTTTTATCGCTGGATTGTTCAATTTAAATATTGGAAAACGATGTAAATTTTTGTAAAAAATTTGTAGTAATAATTGATTTGTTCACTTTGCTAATTTCAACTAAAGCACATTTTAAAAATTATTAAATATAAAAAGGCTATAATCTTAAGGGGAGCCATTTTTGAGGAAAAGTGGGCTTCTCTGCGCAATGCATTTGT
>JAALOO010000164.1_pt1 | contig 57360 bp, 46 predicted proteins | sample 7257641 | NCBI WGS metagenome assembly JAALOO01 (sample SAMN14085613, study PRJNA598686) | mite metagenome | biome: ENVO:01001000; feature: ENVO:01001002; material: ENVO:01001226; isolation source: single female mite from University of Michigan culture on fish food culture... ...
CATCTCATCACCAGTCCTTATTCCCCAGTAAACCAGCCTCAAAGTCGGCACCACATTGGTGAGCCGGACTGGATCATCACCTTCATCTCCATCTTCCTCGCAAGACGGAACTCTTCTTCTTCTTCACCGTCCAGAAGTAGATGTCTGGCAACGACCAACGCGGACGCCAACTCCGAAAAGGTTTCATACCGGAGCCGCCACCTAAGAAAGCAAGCCATCCGAAGAAGAAGGAGACAACAACAGACAGCAGCCCAGCAGCAACGGAGCAACCTGCAGCCAAGCATCTTCTCACTGAGCCACCAGCAGCTCGCGACTCTGGAAACGACTCTTTGCTTGATCCTTCCATCGCCGCTCCATCATCATCATCTTTGTCAGCCAACATGAGCGACAACAGCAACAAGCAAGCTGCAGCAGCAGACTCGCCCTCATCAGGCTACAAGGTGCCCGCCTTCATCGACAAGTCGCCCACAGCTTGGGTGCGCGTGTGCAAAGCCCAGTTCACTTTGCTCAACATCACCGATGAAGAGGCTCAGTACAACAGAGTCCTCGCCGGCCTTCCATCCAAACTGATGGTCGAACAGGTCATCGAAGTCATCGACTCGGACTTCGCTCAAGGCCACCTTGAGAAGCTCTTTGCTGCCATCATCGACGCCTTCACCACCTCGCCAACCGAGCGTCTCCGAGACGTCCTCGACAAGGAGGAACAAGGACCTCGCAAACCTTCCGTCTTCTTCAAGGCGTTGAAGAACAAAGTCGTCAACATGAACGTCTCAGATGACGTAGTGTACGATCGCTGGCTCTGCAAGCTGAGCATGCCCATCCAGTCAGCCGTCGTCGGCGCCAAAGCGCTGCCCAACATGACGCAAGACAACTTGCTCCAACTAGCTGACAATATCTACGAGCACTTGTCCACCACCGGCCAGCAAGTCTCAGCAATGCATCACCACCACAACAACAACAACCGAAACCGATCCCACTCGCGAGATCGTCGTCATCATCGTCACCGGAGCCCCAGCCGCGGACGCTCTCCATCAGCATCACGTTACAACGAGGGCGGCCGCTGGTGCTACAACCATTTCACCTACCGCGACAAGGCCAACAAGTGCGGTCGCCCCGGCAGCTGCACTTTCCAAAGCCAATACAAGCGTGGCACAAAAAACTAGGTGCTCGCTCGGTGGAATCAACATCGACACCGAGCGCCCAGCCAAGCACCTGCGATGTTGACAAATCTTCATCAGTCTCATCTACCTCATCCTCTTCTTCTTCTCCCGCGCAATCAAAGCGCTTATTCATCACTGATCCTCAATCTCATTTATCCTTCCTCATAGATACCGGCTCAGATGTATCTGTTATCGCGATTAAAAATGCGAAACGCTACCTATCTTCTTCTTCAGGTCATCATCATCAGCATCCTCAGCACTACCAGGACTGGCTCTACGCAGCCAATGGTACACAAATTCGGACCTTCGGCCAAGCCCAGCTCAACCTCAACCTTGGCCTGCGGCGCGCGTTCACCTTCAACTTTCACATCGCCGAGACGCAAAACAACATCATCGGCGCGGACTTTCTGGCACAGTATCACCTCTGCCCAGATCTCCACGCACGCCGCCTGCTCGACGGAGAAACACAGCTGAGCAGACCACTCAAACTGCGCAGCTGCGATCAGCCTTCCTTATCAGCAATCAACAGCTCTTTGGACGGACGCGTTCAGGAGTTGCTTAAGCTGAAAGCAACAACAACAACAGCTGATTCACCTGTCGAGCATCACATCCTAACAACTGAAGGTCCACCAATCTTCTGCCGTCCTCGTCGTCTCATCGGCGAGCGTCTTGATGCCGCCAAGCAGTACATCAAGCAGATGATCAGCGATGGCGTGTGTCGCCCCAGCGACAGCCCGTGGGCTTCCCCCCTGCACCTCGTCAAAAAGAAGGACGGGACGTGGCGCCCATGCGGCGATTACCGCCCCCTCAACCTGCGCACAGTCCCGGATCGTTACCCAATGAGGAACGTCGCTGATTTCGTCAACGAGCTGCACGGATGCACAATCTTCAGCAAAGTCGACCTAAAGTCTGCCTTCTGGCAGATTCCAATGGCAGCCGACAGCATCGGCAAGACGGCCATCACAACACCATTCGGCCTCTTCGAATTTACGAAAATGCCCTTTGGCCTGCGGAACGCTTCCCAGACGTTTCAACGGTTTGCCGACAGCATCTTCCGCAACCTGCCGTATGTCTTCAATTACATTGACGACATCCTCATCGCGAGCAAAACAGAAGAAGAGCACCATCAGCACCTGGAACAACTTTTTCAGGTGCTAGCCAACAACAGCCTGACCATCAACGCAGACAAAAGCTGTTTCTACCAGGAATCAGTCAAATTCCTCGGTCACGTCGTCAATAAGTCAGGCATCCAGGTAGACCCTGACAAGGTCAAAGCAATAGCCGACTACCCGATTCCAAAGTCGAAGCGTGCCGTCAAAGGCTTCATCGGTCTCATCAACCACTACCGGCGCTTCCTGCCTCGAATCGGACACACACTTGCCGTACTTCACCAGCTTGAGAAGGACGACGACTTCAACTGGCAACCGCAGCATACTGAAGCTTTCGAATCAGCAAAACAGTCCCTGCTCAGCGCATGTACTCTGGAGTTTCCCACTTCAGCCGGAAACTTCATAATCACGTGCGACGCCTCCGACATCGCATCGGGCGCCTCCCTTGAACAAGTCGACGGAGACAAGCGCCGCCCGATCGCCTTCATGTCCCGCAAATTTCCCGATGTAGAAAAGAACTACTCGGCCTTTGACAAAGAATTGACCGCAATCGTGTGTGCCATCAAAAGCTTTCAGCACTTCATCGAAGGTCGCCAGGTGGACATCTTCACCGACCATAAGCCACTCATCACTGCTTTCGCCAAACGCGAACATCAGTCGCAGCGCCAGTCGCGAGCATTCTCCTTCATTTCTGAGTTTGTCAACAAACTCCACCACATCAGTGGTGTCAACAATAACGTTGCCGATGCCCTCTCGAGAGCAGAAGCCATCACTGCGTCGCCATTCACACTCAACCAGCTGCGCGACGAGCAAAAGAAGGACCCAGAAGTGCTCGCTGTCAACGGCTTGCCCAACTTTGCCCTCGTGGAGATGCAACCAGGCGTTCGCATTGTCTGCAGAGTCGAATCCAAGTCTGTCCGCCCACTGGTACCAGCAACACTGCGTCGAGGCATATTCGACGCGTACCACCAGCTTTCGCATCCAGGACAGAAGGCTATGCGTACTCTCCTTCAAAAGAGGTACTACTGGTCAAAGCTCGTCACTGATGTCGACGAGTGGGTCAGGACCTGCAGCGAATGTCAACAATCAAAGACAACCAGACACACGATCATACCTCCAAAGCAGATAGAGATGCCCCAGCGCCGCTTCGCGCACATTCACATCGACATCGTCGGCCCGCTGAAGCCAAGCAACAACTTCAAATACCTGCTGACGATGGTCGATAGATTCACCCGCTGGCCTGAAGTCGTGCCGATTGAGAACATTGAGGCCAGCACAGTGGCACAGAAGTTCAAGGAAACGTGGATTTCGCGATTTGGTGTTCCAGACGAGATCACCACGGATCGCGGACTCCAGTTTCAGTCTCATCTCTTCACTGAACTCACCAAACTTCTAGGAATCCAACACATTAAAACAGCAGCGTACAATCCTCGAGCGAATGGCCTCGTTGAGCGCTTCCATCGCCAACTGAAGGATTCGCTCCGAGCCGCCTCAACGGACACCAACTGGTACTACGATCTACCACTCGTACTACTCAGTCTACGCTCCCTCACCAAAGTCGACATCGGATTATCGCCTGCTGAACTTGTCTACGGAGACCACCTCCGTCTGCCTGCTGATCTCATCACTCTGGCGGAGGAGCATGACTCGCCGGAGGAGCTCGTCAAGTCAGTGAGAAGCAAAGTGACGAGCCAGCAAACTGCCACGACCAGAGTCAACACAAATCGACCACAGCAAGTCCCTAAAGACCTCTTCACGGCGGAGTACGTCTACGTTCGCAAGGACGCGACTAATACACCGCTAGGCCTGCTCAAAACTGGACCCTTCAAGGTTCTGAGCAGGACAGCTGACAACGTGCAGATCCAAACACAACACGGTCCGGACATGGTCGCCTGGCATCGGACAACACCAGCTCATATGGACAAGAACGTCCGCTTCAACATCCCAAAGAAGCGCGGACGTCCACGGAAGGATTCCTCTTAAACCAGAAAGGGGAGGTGTAGTGCCTCCGCACTTAGTCACCACAGTGCACACTCTTTGACTCACGTTTACACTCACACTCATGTTCACATCTCTCTTACCCTTACTCATCTCAACACACAGACAGACATCTATGTATATAAGCCTCTCACTTGTAAGCACATTCTGTCTGCTAGTCTGTCTTTCTCCCCATCTCATCACCAGTCCTTATTCCCCAGTAAACCAGCCTCAAAGTCGGCACCACAGCAGCAGCAAAAATCAGGCAAAAGATTGCGCAAAAACCCAATTTTTAGGCGCTTAGAGTACTTTGTTGTCGTTTGATGACATCGACAACCTCTTCATTCTTCTCAATTGTGTGTGTGTGGTAAAGGAAGAGTTGAGACAGGTGTGTAAGGGTGAGAAAAAGAAGAAGAAAAAGAGGATGAGAATCAAAATGGACCATCAATCTGTAGTGTGCGCTGCTGCTGCTGCTTTTCTGGGTGGCCTCACTTGCTCATTTTAGCCGGGCATTACAGACAGGAAGAGTTGGTGTTTGCCTCACAACTAGTGGAAGTAGTGAGCAGTCTTTGAGATAAGACACCAGCAGCAGCAGTTGTAGTAGAGGTTTTGCTGAATTGTGTGCTCGCTACGCTGACTTCCAAATGCCGGCAAACTGGTGGACAGCAGGTGTGTGTGTATGTGTTCTAATTGCTCAACTGCACTTTGTTGTTTGCTGGATAATTGCTTTTAGTGGCAGTACTGCCTATTCTCAGTGTCCATTGCACTCCACTCTCGGTTCAGCAGTGCTGCACTGCTCGGAAACCATTGTGTCGGCTGTATTTGCCGGCCGGCGTCAGTGTCCAGCAAGCAAGTGACCACTACCTCTTTGTTGATGATCAACTGCACAAAACTGTACTGCTTGATAAATGCAATCGAGGGTACTGTTCAGGGCTGTTCATCTCTCTTTCTCTCTCTTTCTTAATTTAGACCGGCCAGCTACCCAAAATAAGTAACTGCCGGAGTGAGAAGCAGTTGCTGTGGTAGCTGTCGGTTGACGACTTTGTACTTTAATTGTAGCCGATTAAATCATCAATTTCACTCCGCGTCCAGTCCAGTTCCGATGATAAGTGTCTCCTCTTTGTGTTTATCCCTTTCGTTGACTTGTTTGAACGTCCAGACAGGATGATCTACAATAGAATCCAGTGAACTCCAGTTTTTTGGCGGCGTTTTTTCAGTCGTTTAGTAGCAGATTAATGCTTCACTCTGTTGCTAATGAAGGTTGCCAACGCTTCATTCCGCACCCAGTGCTAATAATGCTAATCAGTAATTTCCTCTAGTCTCACTATTAAATCTCACTATGGCTCACTTGTGTATAAAAAAAATCTTAGATAAGGATAATAATGTAACAAAGGGCAGGAGAAAAAAATGTAAAATTTTGTCAGGAAGAGGAATTGACATGAAAAAAATGTAGACGACATTAATTTTTGTTTATTAATCAATTGAATGATTAAACTGTTGCAACTGGTTTGTGCTAGCTTTCAATCACAGTAATAGATATTCAACCGCAAGAAATGATATTCGATTTTTATTTAGAACATTCAAATACTGACTTTTACAAAGTAATTACTTGATTATTAATTATGCAGTGAGTTAATACAAGACGTTTCTTTTTCCGTATCAAGTACTACGTGTTCTTTTTAAGACAAACATTAAGCAAAAAGTTTTATTTCAACTTTCTTCGTTGGCTTGAATTTTCACATGGCCATTTGTTGAGTCAACTTATTGACTTCTTTTGTACTATTTTTAAACCTGTTTTGAGTGTTTGACTGGTACGTGCACGGGCACAAAGCAAATTAGTTAGCTAGTACACAATGGCAAAAAATAGGTGCGTTTTAGGCGAGGAAAAACCAATGTATGACAATTGTTTTCCTCTACACAGTGTCGTCCTCAATATCGATTCTTTTTCTGACGCCCATTAAGTTCTCTTTCTATTTGCAAAGCCTATTAAATTTTAAAACATGTGAAATTGAAAATAGTACAGAATAGAAGCGTTTCGAGAGAGAAAGGCAAAGTGCGAGAGATCATTCGCCTCGTTTGCTAGCACAACACCCAAAGTCTAATGAATGCTAATTGAACGGCGGCACGGCAGCAAAAAGAGAACATAAGTTAACCAAAAGTTAAGCAAATGTTAATGCAAAAAAGAAAGGTGTATTACACCAACACTGTGAAAATGTTATCATTTTGCAAACAAAATTGATAACGTCACTTTGAGACGCATTTGAAAAAGTCAAAGGAGCACAGCAGCGTTTTTTATTTTAATGTACGATTTTTTGGTATGATTTCCTTCAAAGAGCATAAGGCATTCCATTTAGGTAATAGTGTTTTCACACGGCACCATTAACACCTGTACACTGATGCTACAGCTAGTGTCCGTTGTTTTATTGTAAAAAATAAAAAACTTTTCTATAAAGAAGCGGTTGGTAACGCGGCGCGCGGAGAGATTTACAGGCATGACGTAGTCCAGACTGACTTTTAATGGTAGAGGGAGCAGCTTATAAAGCATTTACAGAGGTTTCGAACTTCGCGTGAGCAAAGCCACGTCACCAGCGGCCTGGTGGCCGCTACTATAATTGTTTTTTCAAAGGTCAGATTTTCAATAGTTAGAGGACAAACACGACTAATCATAAAAATAGAGGGATAAGAAAAAAATAAGTTAAACTGGACAATTAGGCCAGCCATTGAATTCAATTTATTTCAGTTTGCCACTTTCAGTTGAAGTCTACTGATACAATCTCAGGCAAAGGACAAACACCAGAGAAGAGTAAAACAAACATTTGTTTTTGGAAGTCAAATACAGTACAAATGCCATCAGCGATTGAGAAGTGCTGCTTCAAAGTTTATTATACGGACATTGTAATGATCACCGAAGTGCTTCTGGTAAAAGAGCGGGAAGCGGGGGTCTTTCTTTCTTAGGCACAGACTAAAATAAAGAAAGAGGGCGAGAGAATAACAGCTGAACAATAGTTGTAAGTTGTAGTAATATAAAACGATGGTAGTAAAGAAAAAGATGGTGAGAAGAAGAGAAAAGGGCACACTGCTACAACCAAAAATGTCAATAAAATTAACAAACCGACATTAAATATCTGCTGGTGGTGGCCAGTGGAAAAGGGAGAGAGAGAAGGGACAAAAGAAAGGTGAAAAACGAGGAAACAGTTCAAAAGTTTAGAACTGCAGAGCAATAAAATTATTCTGTGTTTTATTTCCTTTCATTCTTTTTCATACTAAAGATTTTCATATTATATTTTTTAACAACATTTTTTCTTTTTTTTTTTGCAGGCCGTACCATCAACGGACACACCCTGGTAGACCTCACTCCGCCGCATGACAATCTCCACAAGCTGGCGGTGACCAAAGCCGTTCTCTGGGCACGACTCATCTACAATCGAACCGCCGTTCGGGCGCAGTTTCCCAAGCGGAAGCCCGTTTTCAGTGCACCCGTCACTTTGTACATCTTCAAAGTGGTCAACAAGTCGCAGCAGCAGCAACAGACGGAAAGTTGGGCATCCAATTCGGTCATCTACCCTACGCCCTTCTTCCAGCGATCTTCGGAGATGCACCAAAGAAAAACAAGTGGTCGATCATCATCATCATCATCATCATCATCAGCTAATTACCAACAACAAAATTCTGGGGCAGCTTACAATGAGAGCAATCGGCTTCAGTTCAGCCTGCTGACGACACACCGACTGACCAAGCCGAGTCGTGGCTGGACGCAGATTGACTTGACTGCAGCCGTGGCCGACTGGTATGCCCAGGCCTCATCCGCCCCTTTCTTAGCCAGAGAAAAGCTGACGCTGCTAATTGACTGCGTCGGTTGTAATCAACTGCTGGAGATTGACCTGGCCACTGGCCACCGACCAGCAGCCCAGAAGAAAAATAGGAACAACAGCAACAACAGCAACAATCGCCCACAAAAAGGGTCAACAGCGGGCAACAGTCGGTCTGGCAGCAAACAGTCCTCCTTTCAGACTACCTCAAACAACATCACCTCCATCACCAGCAACCAGACAATTAAAAGTAGAAATTACAGTGTCGGCGAAAAAACCAACTCCCAGGCAGTCACAGCACTTGAGGCATACCACCACAAAACGCCTGGAGCCCGGAAACCTCGTCGTCATTTTCAGCCCTTTGTGGTGATCACCACGCGGACCAAACTAAAACGTCGCAGCCGCCGTCACGCCTACAACTGCGAGGACGGGAAGATCAAGCAGTGCTGCAAGCAGTCGCTGTACGTGGACTTTAGCCTTCTCGGCTGGGACGACTGGATCATCTACCCGAAGGGCTACACGGCCAACTACTGCATGGGCGAATGTGTTCAGCTGCACCGGTCGCCCGACGTCATGGCCTACTTTCACTCGCACGTCATCGAGGAGTACCGCATGAAGAACCCCTACGCCTCCATTACGCCCTGCTGTGCACCGACGAAGCTCTCCTCCATTTCCCTTATCTACTTCGACCCGGAGGGGCACATCATCAAGTCAGACCTGCCGAAGATGGTCGTCGATGAGTGCGGCTGCACGTGATCACTCTCTCCAATCATGCTGATGCTGAGGAAAAACTGAATAAAAAATATTTTTTTTACTTGCACTGCTGTCGGTGATATACCTCCAGTGCTCCAGCACCACCCATCTTCAGCACACACTCTAATCCACTTTCAAACAGTCATTATTCTCCTATTGATCTGCACTGACAATTCAATGCATGCACTTTCTCTCCCTCTCCTCATTCCATGTCATTTTGTGTCACTCCCCCTTCCCCACCCCCTTCATTGCACAGGGTCATCAGTTGAAGAGGGCCATTGCCTGGCCCGATCATCTTTCACCTCACCTCAACTCCCCGACTTTTCATCGCCGTTAGCTCACTAGGAAGGAGCACCGCTACTATGATTACTACGACTACTGCACACACACACACACACACACTTTTTTCAGTCTAATACTGCTTTAATTTATTATTCTCTCTTTTTCCTCTCACCTTACATTACTGATTCAATCACTGATATCATCAATGGACAAACAAAAAGCAAACATGCACTCGTAATTTTTTCTCTTCAATTGCCACCACCACCACTGGTCAGCACATTGAAACTGTTGGACTCGTTGATGCAGTTGCTTGTCATCAACTGTCACCTTCAACCCCAGCACTGACACAATCAAGTCACATCACTTTCTCTCTTTTTCCTCTTCACAAACACATTTTTCATCGACCTTCGACCTTGTCTTCTGTTCCCTTTTTTATGTTTTTTTCCTTTTCTCCCATTCTTCTCATTCTCTATTTATTTTTTTGCCTGACTGTTTTTGCTGTTGACTATGTTTCATCTTGTTTGAAAACACGTGTTTTTTCTCTTTCTTCTTTTGGTTCTTTCTATTTTCAGTCATTACAATTCTCCATCTTGCCCAGCAAATTCAAAATATTGACATTGCATTCTTTAAAACTGAGTGGTAAACTACCAGCTGCACCATTGCTACTTTTCAATCAAACTTCATTTTTTCTCCTCTACTTTCTTTCCAATAGTCTTGCATTCTTTGTCAGACCAGAAAACTACAACCCACCAACCCAAACACACACACACAACAAACAAACACTGAAACCGCATCACTTGATCTGAACCCACATTCATCTATTCTTTGTTTCTTTTTCTAATTGTTACTTTTTAATTGCTTACAATTATAATTAATTGCTTTTATTAATGAATTTTCACTCTATTATTATTTTCCAATTTAAACAATTCAATATAACAAACAAACAAACAAAAAATATATGAGGATGTGATGTACAAAAGGTGTTGTTACAATTATTTGGGTGGTTTACAAGATCACGCCTGATGTCAATTGAGTAGACCAATGCACCTGGAGTTGTGGGCAGATTGACAGTGAAGATAACAAAAAACAGTCATCCGTGTCAACAGTGTGCTTACGCCAAAATAGAAAAACTCTCCGAGAGAAGTGGAACGTGCATTGGGTGACATTTTCCGGTCTGAAATCAGTTGTATGTTTTCTTCTTCTTGTTGTTTTTGCACAACTAATGGAAAATGTTACCGGGCAGTTGACCGGTGTCTTTGTTCATCGTGTTCACTGTCTACTTTTACCTAACCACAAACACAAACACACACTCAAACACCGAGCCCCACAGACATCATTTAGGCGCTGTCATCAATCATTTTAGCAAATGATCGACTTAATCAGTGACACACCAGCGTTAAGTGAGGCCAACCAGTGTAAAGGAGACATACACACAGTGGAGAGAGAGGGTAGACGACTACTAGGTTAAACGAGATGGGAAAAATCATTAGAGCAGAAGAAACTTTTCGGTGGGGCATAGAAGCCTAAGCCATGGTGGAGAAAAATGAAGAGTGCAAGGACAGAGGGCAAAGCTGGTTGCTGTTGCTCGATGTCATTCATCAACTTGGTCAGCACTTGAGTAATGGCCATTTAATTGGACCCTACAAATTGACCAATCGTCGGGACTGAAGATAAAGATAGAGAGAGGGAGAGGAAAAAGGGAAAAGAGAAAGGCTCACTTGAGGCGGTCTTTCTTTAGTGCAAAATCATTATGGTTTGCCTGCAATTGGCAGGCATTAACGAGCCTGACATCGAAATGTCACCGGCTGACCGTTTCCGTTAAACAGAATACAAATATGGTATTCAACGAGGATCGAAATCAAAAGAAAAGAATAACAAAGGCTGGTTCTAAAAGTCAGGTAATACCAATTGATTGATAATTGCTTGTGTAATTGCTTACCTGCAAACAATAACACACACACACACACACTTAATGGTCTACTTCTGAGCCGTTGCGTGAGAACGTGAAAATACTGCTTACGGTAAAAAAAATTGGGGATTACCGTGTTTGAAGATCACCTGGCAAAGCAAACTGCACCAGCACTTTAATACTGACTTTAATTCAGAAGAAAAAGAAGAAGAAGCTTCATCTAATCAAATTCACTTGAACTAATGTAAGTATTTAGCAAAGCTCTAAGTTGACCTTTTCTTCTAAGAACCAAAAAAGTCAGCGTTAAAAGAATACCAATGAGCAGGAAATCAAACTGATTAGGCTCTGTAGTGTTTGCTTCTGTTGCTTACTGCTATAAAAAACCGGAAACAATATTACTGCTGCTGCTGCTGCTGTACAATTAATTGAGCCGGTAATTTGAGTGGGATTAATAATGTAATAAGGCAAAGAAAAGTTTGTTTCTAATAAAATAGTTCAGGCTATTTTGCGTGCAAATACCAAATCTGGCCAATAAAATCAACTTTTTTAGAGAGACAGACAAATGGCGATTTCTGGTGCTTTGTCCACACACAATTGTCATTGCGTGCTCCAAATACACGATGAAGACGTTTGTTGTTGTTGTTGTTTTTGCTATTGTACATTAAAATGGAATCATAAAAGAAAAGGCAATAAATTATTCAGATTGACTTGTTTGACATCGTTAGTCGGACAAATGACCAGTCTTTTCAGACGAAATGAGCAAAGATGCTTCCTCCAAGTAGTGTCTCAGTTGACCGTCAGCCTGAGAACTGTCAGCTGATGATTGATAGAGCTGCACCAATATGAAATTGCTTTGAAACTCGCACAGATATTTACTGATACGGACCTCAAATAAACAAATATTTGAGATCTATCGAGATTCAATCGATTACAGTTTTCAAAACGTACCCAAAAACTAGTTTTTAAGTTTTTTAATGGTAAATAGTATTTTATTTTGTGTTGAAAACGTAGCACACGTTGTCAACGTGTGACACATTCGGCAAATTGGTGGCGATTTGCTGGATAAAGAGAGGAGAGGGGAAGCACAGTTAGTGTGTGAATTGTAGAGCACTGGCCACAACAAACTCAATGTTTGCTGTTGTGGTCTGTCTGGCGCAGTGCAGCCCCACCATGGCTAACCCAGACGGCCAGAAGTGAGATTATGTACATTGACAATCGAGCACACTGCAGAGATAGCCTCTTTTTCTTTCTCTCTCTATTCGGCAGTGCCACAGTTCACAGTGCATAACGAAGCAAAGACGCTTTCTCATGCTTTATTATACATGCTTTATTGTCACCAGCAGGGCTATAAAACCGAAGCCCGGTTCGGGTCATAAATTAGAAGACGATGACAAGCGAACCAACAGCGAGCGACCAGCGCCAGCAGACAGACAGACAGACAGACAGTCGACCAGAAGACTGAAAAACTGAAGAGCCAACGACCAGCGTCTTTAAGCAGTGCAGATTTGGACGATGGTTCAACGGGGAGAGGAAAGGCGAGGGGAGCCAAGGGCAGAAAAAAGAAAAAGCAAAAAACAAATGTACAGCCTGTACAGCAGCATCAATGCTGTACGGTAGATGTAGAATAGCAGCAGAATGCAGAATGCTTTTTTTCTCACTGAAACTTCGACTTTGCAGGCTTGAGATGCAAGCTTGAAGATGAGTTATGGCGCAAGTAGCGATGAATTTGTGTGTTCATTCTGTAGCCTCAGCCTTTGCCCGCTGACAGAAAGCACTGAATACCAAGCGCACACAGTGCAAGACACCGCGAGCAATTGGTCTGAAATATGACCACCAGCAGCCGTTTATCATGGCGGCACAAGCACTGCGAGCACTGCAATGAAAATCGGCATTGATTTAAATTCATTCCGAGAAACAATTTGCCGTGCCATTACAAGCTACTGCAGCTGGCAAAGTAGCTCATAAATTAGGACATGGAGAAAGCGGTTTACCAATTAAACTTTTTTTCATTTTTTATAAAAAAAATAATATTGTACTTTTGATAAACGTATACAGTTAGCTAACAAAACGTTTGACGCACAAACCATGTTGACACTGTATGCTAAAGGTTTATCGAAAAACGAAAGTTAAACAATTGGGTGTTTCAAGCAGCAAGGTCAACTTGATAAGCCTACGAATGATGGGTAAGAAAAGAAAGACAGTTGGTACAAGAGAACATTTGTCGCCGTTTGACACAGTGCCACTTATCAGTACACGACACACTAGGTTTCATGTCTGCCTACGTCCAACGGTCACCAGTTTCTGTGCAAACAAGATTAACGTGGTGGCCAAATATCAAACAGGTATTGGCGAGAAGTTGTAACAATTACACCGTTACTAGCACAAGTTCAGAAGAGTGAACAAATACAAAACAGTCTAATCAAGTGTCTAGGCAAAAAACAACACGGAAACAAATGTGAAACAATTGTGGCTGACACTACAAATGTCAAACCGATATTGGATCAGAAATCAAGGTCAAATTCAAAGAGTCAGTAGGTCTTCTTTAGTTACTGCTGTTGACATGTGTTTACTGTACGTTTGTTAGCAGTTTAACAAGGGTTTGCCCGTCACCCACTTTTACTTCCTTTGCATCGAATTGCTCTAGCGTAGACATTTATTAAATAAGCAAACATTTGCAGTTGAATTCCGGTTGATGTTAAATATTATTTTAACAGTTCACTCACAAATAAGACCATTAAACATTGCTTCAAAAACAAAGTCATTTGTTGAATAACGTTGTATTTCTTTTAGATAATGTGGCTAATTTTGAAATGTTTAATAAGAAAAAAATTGTAGAAAACTGACGCGTTGCCTTACTGAAAACCTTGAAAATAACTGTCGGTATTGTAAAAAAGACAGCTAAGAATAATTTCCGTTTTTACTTTTGCAATTCTTTAAAATATTCTTTTTTTAGTGTAGAAAATTAGTGATGCGCATCATTTTACAAAATATTCTTTTACAAATAAGATTACAGATTTGTACTTTTGACTTTAGAAAAACTACTCTAATAATTATTTAATTGACTTAGTTATTTTAAAAAGTTTTCAGTGTTTTAAAAATGAAAGCTTCTTTACGCAAAATTACAAAATGTAGTTTGCATTTTTTACGGCCAATTAATTGAAGATAAACATTGAGTGAGCAAAATGAACACAAAGAACTGGAAAGTCAAGCAATGAACATAAAACACCAAGGCAATGTACTCTAAGTAGAAAGTGTTTTGCACCTGAAAAGTGAAGGTTTTTTACCCTTGAACTTGTTCATTGACTTTACTATCTTTGCCACTGTAAAGCACTACACCGAGCTACTCACTGTTATCTTCTCGTCATGATCATAATAATAAAATTATTTAATTTCTATTACATTCTGAGCACACACAGTTTTTAGTTATAGATCTGTAGAATGAAATTAAAACTGGTCTTTGGCATGAGTGTTTCTCCTAACAAAAAAAGAGAGGCGCAAAAAGTCAAAAGCCGATTAAAAATGAGTGGTTAGCAGTGGGCCCATTTTCTGATAAGGAAGGCGACGTTTCAGTACAGGTTCAAGCGCAGCTCTAAGTTAATTAGAGCAGTCAGGGCGCAATATCTTTAGCAGTTCTTTTAGGCAAATTAAAGTGCCCCTTTTTGTTCTGCATTGTTTTTTCAAACAGTTGAGTCAATTGCTGGCATGGCGGCAGTACCTCTGTACGATTCTGGCGCATTCTTTCCTACAGAATGTAGTGGTATGTATGGCTCAGTGCAACAATTCATTACACCAGTGATCACTAATGAACACAATGACCATTAGATGACTATTAGCAGAATGTAATAGCATGGAAAAGTCTAATTCATGGCATGGTAGAGGAAAAGTAGACAAAACATAACATTTTTTTCTTGAAAAAACGACATACTGCTTGCCTGTTTGCTTGTTCGAGCGCTCTTTAACACAACTATTTGGTTTTCTTTTAAACTTTTTTAATAATCAACATTTTTTTAATTAATCTTAACTCAAAATCTGATTTTCTGTTTTTTCAAACATGGTAAATCAAACCAGTATTATAAAATAACCTGCAGATTCTGCAAAGTCAAGTAGAAATAAAAGTCATCAGTGTTTTACCGCTGCCCATTGTCCATTTTGTCAACCTTGGCAAAACAAAAAATCCAATGAGGAGTACAAAAAAAATACTGCACTACACAACAATGCTACTTCTACCAGCACCAACGGTGAAGATATCTGGTGCTTGATGAATTGCTCAATTAGCGCACTGTGCGTGCTCGGAAAGTAATGGTGGCCCTTTTACAGCTATCACAGCTACGTGGAATAGGAGCTTTTAATCACAATAAATGATGAGGTGATAATGGTTTGTGATGAATAATAAGCGTAGATTGGAATCCTCAACAGGTCAGAGATCTGTGAAGCCATTTGGAGTTGCAAGTTCAAGGTCGGTTTTCAAATGTTTAAATGATAATGGGTACAACACACCAAACAATACCAAACAATACCAAAAAATCCCAAAACTATTTCTTTTATTTGTACTTAAGAGATTGCACAAATGCGAGTAATGAGTGTCAGTACAAATACATTTTTGCTTTTATCACTAAATCATTAGGCACATGGAATTTGAGAGGAGTTTGCTCAAAATTCGGCAAATAAATCAGTGTTTGCTTGTGGCTTTTTTGTGCTTGAGACGCAGAAAGAGTTGCGATACAAATTCAAAACAGAAAAAATGGTCGACAAAACGGAAGATGCTAATTAAAAAGTAAACAGAACATAGTACAATGAAGTAATCAATGGTCAAGGGTAACCAAATAAATAGGGCTGCTGATTAGTGCTGCGGAAGACAAAGGATCACATCAAGGCCCAGGGCAAAAGAACACTGGCACGAACAGCAAAGCAAACATCCGGCTGATTAGAAAACGGCAATATTTGCTAAGAGTAACGTACTACTCACTATTCAAATGAATTAGTATTGAATGACTAATTAATTAGAGAAAAGAAGAACAGAAGAGGGGCGCTTGACTTTTGCAAGTTAAAATGAGTGAATAAAAAATATAAAGAAAGAAAAATAAGTTACACAACTAATGAGTAATAAAGTAATATAAACGCAAAACTAAAATGAAGCAGCAAACAACCATTTAGATGACGATGTGTTAAAATTTAAAAATTGGTGCAGCTTTTCTGTTTTTAGAAGCTGCTAATGATATTAATAAAAAATAAAATAGTTAAAATAAAATCAAGATCTTCCAGTTGATTTTGAGTAGTTGCTGATATAATAGTTCATTTAAGCAATGGAAATTTGCGCAAAACCATTCAGTGTTTTCTCGTCTAATACTTCAGTTGCACTTTCAGTTGAAACCTGCTGTTTTTTCCAAAACATTAAATTAGCAATAAAAACACAAATGTAGACATGCGAAACTTACCAGTGGAAAGACAACATTCTTCATCTTAGCTCGGTCTTTTATTAAACGGTCTAAATTTTGCGCCACCGGTATGAAGTCCTTGATATCGACGAGACCAGCAGAAATCAGCTCACCGGCAATGCCTTCAGCAGTGTCTACGAGCGGAAAAAAAGTTGTTAGTCAAAATGCTACAAAAAAATGTTTGTCTTCCTACCTCTTCCCACGGTAAACTCAAACCGAATGTCATTAAGCTCGCGATTGGTGTTTCGAATGCGAAGAACCAGGTTGATGGGCGTATCACCGCTGTCCACATCACCGCCTGCAACTGACAGAGAAGCTGAATTTAGGTGGTCACCGGAAGGCTGCTGCTGTTCACCACCAGCTTGGGAAGGGGCGTGTGCAGGCGATGAGATGGCACTGTTCGGCTCAGTGGAGGAGGCACTACTGTGCTGCTGCTGCTGCAGTTGCTGAAGGTCATTACTCGAGGTCGATGAGGGAATGCCACCGGCTGCTTGGGCCAGTTTGTTTGCGCCATTCTGCTCGCCACTTGGTTTTGTGTTTGCTGTAATGGAAAAAAGCTCATCAAAAACAGCTTGATAGCTGAAAACAACATCAAAATACCTGACAGATTCTGCACCAATGTCGAATCATTGGTGATGGTGTGATTGACATTGGAGACAGCTGCATTGACCACATTTGCCGGTGCCGGGGCACCGCCATTTTCAGTGGCCAGTTTGCTGTCATGGCCATTGTTGTTGTTGCCGTTGCCGCCACTTCTCTCCGTTGGTGGTCCCTCATCGTCATCCTCGTCCGATGATGACCACACCCAATCGCCTGCCTCCGTCCGGTGGAGCCTTCCACTGGCACCCTGGGCTCGACGACTAGTTTTCGCCTTCTTGGCGCGCTCCTCAATGCTCGGCGCAATGGTCAATAGAGAGCCCTGTAAAAATTTGCGATCCTGCAAAGTGAATATGAGAGAGCAAAGGAAACAAACGGATTACTACGTCTATCTAACTAGTGGTGCAACACAACACTACACACGAGCGGGTGAATAATAGTTTTGGCGGTGAATATTGCGGCAAGGTTACCTTAGCCTTTCGAAAGAACTGGTGCTTCAGCAGCTCATTTGCAGTCGGTCGCTTGGCTGGGTCCTTCTGAAGGCACTCGGCAATGAGCTTGCGAATCGACTTGCCATAGTTCTTAAACTGGTCCTTCTCCTCGGACACTGACTCGATGGTGGGCGGATCGTTTTGCAGCGTCAGCATGAGCACCTAGCAGAAAGAGAAAAAGAAAAAATGTCAGACCAGAAGTAAGGAAATGTGCTACAAACAGCGTGTACCTTCATTGGAGGGTATTTATGGTAGGGCGCAGTGCCGGTAACCAGCTCCAGTGCGGTGATGCCCAAACTCCAAATGTCCGCTTTGAAGTCGTACCCAGTCACCTGTTCCATCACTTCAGGGGCCATCCAACAGGGCGTCCCCACAAAGGTGTGTCGAGACTTTTGCCGCGACAGGTCGCCGCCAGTGGCCAGCCATGAGCTCACGCCGAAATCTATCAACAACAGAAAAAAGTGTCAACAAAATGTGTTCAAAAACAGCAAAAGTAACCCAGAAACTCACCTGCAATTTGAACCGAGCCATCATCGCCTAGTAAAATGTTTCCCGCCTTTATGTCTCGGTGAATTTGGCCGTTTGCGTGAAAGTACTCCAGTCCCTTGAGAACTTCTCGCAAAACAGTGGCAATCGTCGGCTCGTCAAAGACGCCATGGCGGCAGTCTTCGTGTTTCATCTTGTGCTTGATTATATCCAGCAGTGAACCTGGTTAAATGCAGAAAATACTTCATTTAGAAACTTGATCACAAGCAAACTCAGTCAACAAAAACACCTACCACCACCGAGCAGTTTAATGACCAGCCAAAGTTCCTCCTTGACGACAAAGGAGGTAAAGTAGGTGACCACGTTCTCGTGGTTGCAGGAGGACATCGCCTGAATCTCCTTCAGCAGCTCGTCCATGGAGGTGTTCCACTTCTCCAGGTTGATCTTCTTGATGGCGCACTTCTCCCGGCGAGGCTTACAGTAGGCGGCGTGCACGGTGGCCGTCGCGCCGATGCCGATGATCTCGCCCACCTCGTAGTCGTTGACATTGTTGGGCCAGCCGGGCGTCGACTGGTGTCCCGCTTCGGCCATCTTCGCCGCCAGAATGGACGCCTGAGAGGGTCGTCTGCCTACGGTGCTACCACTGCCCCCACCTGTTGATGAGCCGCTCTGCTGGCGTGATCGACTGCTGCTGACGACGTTTCGTCGCGAAGAGGCGGGGCTCGATTCGCGGGATGAGCGCTGAATGAGCAGCGAGGCGCTGTTCGCGAGAGAGGCGGCCGGCACCGAGAAGAAGGACTTGAGCGTCTTGTTTGCCCCCGAGGCGACCGATGTCGTGAAGGAGGTGCTGTTGGCCTTTTCTGTATTTTTGAGGTGAAAGGAAGAAAAGGGCTTGATTAGTATTTTTTAGAGCAAGTGTCACTGCACACAAATTGTTAAGTGCTGCTGCTGCTTCGTGAAGTCAAGCCAAGTGAAGTCTCCACTGAAGTCTCTCACTACTGAAGCCAGTAGTGCTCCTAATGGTGGTGGCAATATAAAGAGCATTCCGTTGCTTTGATTGTCTCTACTCTTTTAAAGATCGCTGTGTACAGAAACAGTAGTGAATAGTGCTTGCAAATGCGCGTGAAGATGTGTCAATGAGAACAAAACAGAAGGGCCGACGTTCAGCTGACAGATTGCAACAAACGGAAATAGGGTGGCAAAACCAAGCGGAAAATCAAAAATAGATATAGTGCCAAAGTATTGGTGCCAGGTATCTATAGTGAGATCTCGATCAGAGACACAATCGGTAACCGACCAATAACGTCAACAGTGGTGTGTTGGTGGCACGAAAAGAGGGAACAGATAAGGGCGATTGATAAGAAATCAAGTTGATGCGGTTCACCGTGTATCAAAGTCAAGTGACTGTGCAGCAGTGATTGTACTTCTGCATCTGAAGATGCTTTTGACTGTGTCTGTTTCTGTGTTGTGAAGTGTAGATCAATGTCAAACAGTAGAAGAACCAACGGATGACTGATTATTTGAGATTCACACGAGCAACTGAAACTGACACCAACTTGGCTTCAAAAAGGTAACTTTTCCATTCCATCATCATCATCATCACACAGCACAGCACATTAGACTTGCCTTGGTTGAAGATCAGACAACACACATTAGTTTTGTCAGTGAAGTAACAAAAGTATTTCAAAATCTGCAGAATATTCTACCGGATTCAGGCGGGAAAACCAAAGGTAGGAAGAGAGAATAGAAAAGCACAAGCCAAAAGGCAGGTAAAAGAGAGTGGGAACACACAGGTCGAGTTGGAGAGTTGCAGCAGCAGCAGCAGCTGCTGTTGTAGCAAGCCTTGGCCAAGAAAGAGCACTTGAAAGCCACAGAAGGGAGAGAGAGAGAGGCACGAGCAAAACAACAGCCGTCAACAGCGGCAACGGCGGCGGCAGCAGAAGAACGGCAACGCTCAAAGTAAAAAGAAAAGAGAAGAGCAGTCGGCAATTGCGCAGTAGAGCCCAATTCAGACTTTGCTGGATGGTAATGATGCTGAGGATGGCGCCAGTCTTCTGCTGCCAGTTATCACTGTGGCGAATGAACGAAACTGGAAATCGCTTCTTCAGGTGCTTTGATTTAAATTTTATTTTATAAAAAAGTAATTAAACAGTAAGTTAAACTAAACTATCTATTGAGTAAAAATGACGAGAACGATTACAGGTGAAAATTATGCTCGGGTTTGAAGCACTGCTGAGCAAGTAAAGCTGACAGATGACAGATTTTCTGGTGCTCACTAAAAAATACTGTAGGTGACTAGCAGATGAAAGCAAAGCACTGTCCCCTTTTCCCTTGCTGACCGAGTTCTTACTCAACTTTGTGTGTGTGTGTTACAACATTAATTTACCTGTTCTCTTTCTCTCTTGTCTTACTTCCGAGATGTCATAAAAGACGGAGCGGCGTGTTGTTACACACACCGGCACAGGAGGAGATGAAAGAAGAAAGTAGGAAAGACACTGGATACACTGGCTGCTACGGTTGCTGCCAATCAGATTAGATCTTATCAAAAGAGACAAATAGCTGATAAAGTTGATGGTGGTGAAACGGGCAGACAGGGAGGCGCAGGATGAGTAAAAAGAGGTAGAAGGGAATGAGATCAGACTGAAATCGGCATTCAAGGGATGAACATTTCTGCCGTCGATTAGATCACCTCTGATTGCTGTGCTTGCATGAGCGCACCAGAAACGGTGATATAACATGCCACTGTACAGTGACTGTACTGTGACATTAGCAACTGCAACGGCAGTAGCAGTTTGCACTGTTCGATTCGTCATCGTTGTCTCTCTTCCCTTCTCCCGGCTGTTTCGCCTTCCTCCCTCCCTCCACCTGACGGCAGTTGTACGGTGCAAGCACCGAAACACACACACACATACACACAAACCACAGGTGCACACAGGGTGCATCAAGACATCAAGCAAAAACTTCTGAGCCTCCTAGGTTGCTGCCAAACGGCATATAAAAATATAAGCGAACGGCTCATCGGCACGTCAATACAGTGTGTGTGTGTGTGTGTTGCAATCGCAATTGTACGGTAATGTACAACTGCTGTACCACTGTGGCAGCCGTTGATGATAGCACTGACATGAGCATCATTAACCAGGAGAGCATTAGCCACTAACACCGACTGTTTTTTCCCACTGTTCAACTCAACAGAAGCAACTATTAACCACCTGCAAAAGAAATCACAACTGGCACTGCTACTTCTGTTTACGCCTGAAAACAGCAGCAGCAGCAGTTTTAGAAGTCGCAGTTGCAGCTGCTAGGCAATGACTGTGTCGTCCTGGTGAAAATTTTTTTGTACCAGTCTCACTATTAATAGAGCGCAGTCGTCTGATGCAAGGTATTACATGTAGCAGTATTTGACGGTTGCAGTAACAACAAAAATAAACAGGCAAAAGAAAATGGCAGCGCTGCAGTGCAGTTGGTGCAGCGCCGATTTAGTAAAGCGTCGGCAATTGGCGCCTCCAAATGACAGCTTCACCAATAACTGCTCCTGAGCACTTTATGACAGAGGTGGTACCTTACCCAGTTTGCGATGTTCATTCTGCTGCTGCTGCTGTTGTTGCTTCATCTTGCGCCGCTGCACCGATGCAATGTCCTCTGAGAGCAGCTCTTTGGTGGCACTAATGCGACGGTACGTGCCAGTCGGCATGTTCTCCTGCTCAAGAATGGTCGATTTGCAGCTGCTGTGGCTGCTGTTGTAGTGGCTGCTGGTGCTGGTGGTGGTGATGCTGCTGCTGGTGCTGCTGTGTGCCACTGCTTCATTCAGTGGACAGCTGTAGGAAGCTGTCAGTGGGAGCTTCGAAGAATCGGCGGGAGGATGGTAAGCTGCTGACGCCAGTTGATTATGGCTGCTGCTAGAATTGATGGCCACTGAGCTGTGCTGTTGTTGCTGGTGCTGCTGATGGTAGTGGTGGTTTGGCTGAAAATGGTGGCCGCCATCACTGCTCAACATTTTAAAGGACGCTGGTGAGGAGGAGGAAGAAGGCGCCGAGGAAGAGGAAGCTCTGTGTAAAGGGATATCATCAGCAGAGGAGGGGGAGGTCAAGGAGGAAGCAGGTGGGAAAGACGAGGAAGAAGAAGAAGGTAAGTGGTGGTGGTGGTGGTGGTGATAGTTGTGGTGATTGGGATGAAGGTGCTCAGATGATGAACAGTCACACTCGTTCAGTGTGTACTTGCTAGCACTGCTAGGTGAAATTATGCTACCCCAGATTCGTTTGCCCATAGTTCTGCAGTTGTGTCGGAAGTGGGCACACTTGCACAGTGATAATTACTGAGCACGAATCAAAAGGCAAGTGTTAGTAAGTTCTCTTTCCTTTGCTTACTGAGAACTACTGCGCACTACAATCGGCACTGAAGTCATCGGCGGCGGCAATCAAACATTGGTTTGTTGTCAGAAGTACTGCGACATCCGGAAACGGTGACAGACTAGACAGTGCAGTTGTGCAGTAATGTTGACAGTCAAGACTTGACTGTCAAACACATACAGTGTCTATTCGGTGTCGAATGGAAGGAAGCAGTAAGGGAGAGAGAGAAAAAAAACGAGAGAACAGAAAGAGACAACAAAAGAGAGCAAGTAAGAGTCGGGACTGGCCATCAGCAGCAGTAGTGATGGTGGCACCAGTTGCAGCAACCAGCCCTCTTCACTGAATATACACAACGACAGTGGCAGTGATGAGCATCTGTGTTGATGGGCCGAATAAGTTCAAGCAACTGTGTAGTAGATGGTGGTAGGGATGGCGGAGGACGAAGGCCATCACCACAACCACTAGCACTGGTGCCTGCCGCCATCACTTCCAGTGAACAGTGTTCAGTGTCAGTGTACCTGACAAGTGCTGTACATTTGCCAGTAAAGCAAAGCCTGCCTTGAGATGATGATTGACACGACACCGGCAACCGGATCAGCAGCAGCAGCATCAGCACCACTTATAGTCGGAGAAACTTGAGTAGTCCTTCCGATATTAGGTTTCACTGACATCCACTGACACTTAACATGCATCCATAATGATAATGAAGTGAACACTCTTTGTCTGATTTCTTTTCAATGGATAAAAAAAATCTTAATTTATGCTAATTCAGTTTGTTTTTGTAAAATGTGACACAGATTTTTGTAATAAATCACTGTAAATTACTACAAATTACTACAAAAAATATTCTTACTGACAACTAAAATGGATGACAAGATGAAGCTGCCAGCTTTTGTCATTCTTAATTAATATATTGGCAGTGATTAGCATGTATTGTGTAAATAAATACAAAAGTCTCAAATTAATTGGCAAGTCATTTTTCTGTTTTGCTCAATCTGATATTGGTGTTTCAGTTACAAGTTTTAGAAAACTGGACAAAAACGTACGAAGAAAAGCTGCGAACTCACGTTCTCACTTACTTCATGATTGGCTGAACTGTGCTCTGACTGAGCCGTAGGTAAAAGATGATGGCGAACAAGTGGTAAACAAAAGTGCAGTTCATTTCATTGATGATCAAGATGGCGGCGGCGGTTGTTGTAGTGGCGGTGGTGGTGGTTTGCAAACAACTCTACAAGTTTTCATTGGTCTAAAACTGCTGCCCAAGAACATGAAGTGCACTTGGCCAACAACTACAGCTACCATCGCTAACAGCAAATGACGACCCGATTCGGTGTGTGAAGTGCTGTGCATTGCTGCTGGTGATGATGGCCCATGCAATGAAACCAAGGAAACACACAGGCACACACCACATCACATCAGTGCTGCCAAATCTCAGTGCTAACAATGGGGCACACTTTATGGCACACACACTTTTTATCAGAACAAAGTGACACCTGTTACGTGCTACTGCCACCTCTCTTTCTCTTTGCCTTATCAGTCCTCTGCAATTGACAATTCTTGGTTGTCAGCGCGCACTGTCAGTTTATGGCCTAAGACGTTTCTTGCTAACTGACTGTACTAAACACACTGTTTAAAGGGAGTAGCTGCTCTGTGTGGTTTTGTTATTGATAGTTTTTCCTGCACTTTGCACTTTCACTGCTTGCAAAAAAGTTTTAAAAGTTTTACACAAAGCATTATGACAAAACAGCTATGATGAAATAACTTGGTAATACTATGAAAACCAGAAATAGGTGCAAAAATTTAAATCAAGTAGCCATAAAAGACAAACACTGGAATTTTAAGCACTCATCAGATAGTGTAGAGTTAAGTGTTAGAGTGGAAAAACTCTGTAAGAAATAAGTGGCTATGCATGAGATAATGATAATGCCAGCTACTCATAACAAATAAACATTACTGTCTCAATTAAGTTGCATCTTCACTGTAATAAAATTAAGTCTAGACTTAATCCATAGACTGCTACGTGACTGATTGCCTGAGAAAGAGAGTCATAAGTCTTACAGCTTGTAAGTTACAGAGCATTTAATTTCATCGATTGTCAACAATTTTCTTTACATTTCATTTCCAAGGAAACTGGAGCCAATTAGGAATCGACACCTTTTCTCTGGACACCTTTCCGGGAAACCAGTCCCAGTTGGAGCCACTGATGGTGTACTCGGTAAAGTAGCCACTGGCGTACTGCTGCACACTGACCACAGCAAAGAGCTTCTTCACGTTGATTTGGTCCTTCTTTGCTTTGGCCTTTGCCTTTTCACCCTCTTTTAGTACGTAGAAAATCGGCGGCAAGCTGATTGCGTGAACATTACTCGCCCAGTTGATGTAAGAGTAAACTTCGCTCTCCACCTCCTCCAGGTGGCTGATGATGCTCACAAAGTCCAGCCACTTGACGTCCAGTGCGTTGAGACAGGAGGGCAAGGTGACCAGCGGCAGGCAGAGGTAGCAGGAGGCGGGAATGGAGACGCCGATGGCCTTGCCTCCTGGCCCTAACAATCGACTCACCGAAAGGACATTAAGCAAGAGAAAGTCCATCTTGGGGGCGATGAAGTGCTGCAGCTCAGTGTCCAGACGGCAGGTGTCCTCATCGAGGAGGAAGGTCTTGGAATTGGCAATGAACTCGCCGCTAAGAAAATTGCTGATCACTTCGACGCCGATCAGCGCTCGCTGGTGGCGCAGACGGGTGAAGAGGGGCGCCAGGAGCTGCTCCTCCAGCGACTGCCAGTCAATCAGCAGCAGGTCGTTGACGTTCTCCAGCACGTCCTCGTAGGCCCACAGCACCAGGAGAACGTACTTCCCGGCCGCCTCGGCCTCCTCGAGAAATGCCGTCACTCGTTCAATGAGCAGATCGGCCTTCCAAGAGCCGGCAGGATCGTCCAGACGGAAGGTTTTCTCCGTCAGCCCTTTCAGCATTCGACCGCTGAAAAGGCGAATTCGAATGGCATTCTCCGAGCTGCTCAGGTGGGACAGATGCGACTGCAGTGTGTACAGCTTGGAGAAGTCCAGAGAGGTGTCGCTCAGGTGATTGACGTCGACGCCGGTAATCGACACGGTTTCACTTTGGTTGCCTCGGTTCACTGTCAGTCGGTGTTCACTGTTGAAGTACAGATGGTCTGCAGTTGAAATGAGAAAAAAGAAGTTACTTTTTGTTTGCTTATCGAAACTATTTGTACCTGGCAGAACCTCATACTTTTCATTGCACTGGCTCTGAAATGTCGGCCAATCAACCAGAAACGGACTGTCCCGACAGTCATAGGCGAAGCCTTCCGCAAATGAACTGACCAGAAAATTGGCTTTCACCTCTGAGGCGTTGAAGCCCTTCAACCACTCAATCTCCGCCGTGTACGCCAGCTTACTGTTTCCGTCATTGGGCAGGCTCAGACCGTAGAGGCTGACCTCGTCCACGCCGAACCAGGGTCGCAGTGCGGCGTAGTCAAAGTAGAGAAAGCGATTGCCACCCAGCCGTAACGTTCTCACGCTGGGCAGGTGCTCCTTCAGGCGGGCGGGCAGGTGGGAGAGGCGATTTGACTGGACGTCGAGCAGCCACAGATTCGACAGCCGCACGCCGGGATGGGTCAGCCAGAGCAGGCTGGTCAGCTCGTTGTCCGCCAGCTCCAGCATTCGCAGTCTTTCCTTGCCGATGGAGAAGGCGGGCAGGTCAATGTAGCGGAGGCTGCAGGACTTGATGGTCAGTCGGTTGAGGCGGTGCCAGAGGCCGTTGCTGAAGGCGCTGCCCAGCACCGGCAGCAGGCTGTCCTCGAGGTGAATCGCCTCAATGGAGGCAAAGCGGACCGCTGCCGCGCTCCAAAACTGCCCGTCCAGTTGGCTGTTGTAGGTGGAGAGGTACTTGAGGGAGGAGGGGCTGAAGCTGGGGAACAGGCTGCTCAGCGTTGGGGAGTTGAAGTTCTTTAGGACGAGAGAGATGACGTGGTAGGGATGAGTGGGTAGGGACGAGGAGGAGGCGAAGTCACCTGAGTAAGTCTCCTCTTGAAGTTGTTGGTTCTCATAGACCAAGGTGTTGATGATGGCTGAAGGGGAAGTGAAAGAGGGTAGTGTGGGTTGGGGATATTCGCAAATTAGACTGACTGCATCAGTGCCATTGGCTCCGTCTAAGGAAAGAAAAAAGGGATTAAAATCCTTTTAAAATGTGAGTTATTTGAAATGATTACTGCTCGGTGCATCGTAGCAGACGCAGTCAACTGGGCACAGACTAGCTGGAGTACGGTCCTGCTGAATGCCAAAACAGGTCAGCATGAAGAGGCAGTAGGAAAGAGGAATAGCCATTGCTGAGCTGAGAAATTCTGCGTTGAAAAAAAATTAATCTAACAAAAGTAAGACATGCAAAGGCGACATTCAAAAGTAAAGCATTTTTTTTGTAGAATACCGATTGCAACTGATTGATCTTTTATTTACTCAAAACATACCTGATGTAAAACAAACAGTTGCAGCAGCAGCTGTCAGGCAGCTGTCAACAAGCTGAGTGCTTGAATGGATGTAGAGAAGTCGAAAAAATGCAGTCATGTGCTCGGGCGGATTGGGAAAGAGGCATTGCACAGAGAGATTAACTTGCACTGTGCTAATCTATGCAGAAAGTCGTTTTTAATGCTAAAAATGGCGACTTTCCTGACTTTTCGATTGGCAATGTCCTACTCCTAGACAGCATCCCTTGCAACCTCCTCAATGTGCCTCTGAGGTGGTGCCCAGCAGCTGGTGCATCCATCGCTCCAGCAGAGCGGCCATCTGCTGCTCGTCAACCAACGTGTGCGCTTGCCGTCGCTCGGGACTGAGCCCTGCGGCGGCCACCTGGACCGCCTCGCCGTACTTGCTCATCTTGGTCAGCGTCAGAAAGAGGCTGAATGCGGTGTGCAGGTGCTGGGGCGCCAGCTCCAGAGAGCGGCGCAGCTTGGCCGCGATCACCGTCAGCTGAAGGCGGTCGATGCGCGGCGGCGGCTGCTGATCTTTGGACGCTTGGCGCAGGAGCAGTGCCGCCTGCGGGTGTGTATAGTAGAGGTTCAGCTGCAGATTGGCCTCCATCAGCAGCACCCGCCAGTGGTCGGTGTCCGCCTGTTTGCACTGGCGCAGGTGATCGGCAAAGACCTTCAGGTACGGCAGACGGGCGGCAGGACTGGCGGTGAGCAGCATCAGGTCGCCGGTGGCCACCGCCGCCCACAGGTGGCCCTCAAAGGAGTGGTCGCGGCTGCGACGAAGGGCCTTCTCTGCCCACTCCTTCGCCTCGATCACCTTCTCTCGCTTTCCAGAAAGGTCGACGGTGGCGTCAATGTTGCCGGCCAGGGCCGAGGTCACGCGTGCCAGGCGCCACCAGAACTCGGGGCTTTCAGTTAGTGGGTTGCTGCTGCTGCTGCTGCCACTGCCAGCCACTTGCATCATTTCGTTGTACAAGGCGTCAAAGTGCCGATCGCTGTACTGCTCATCCCAGGCGGAGAAGCTGAAGGCGCCATCGGCGACGGAAGAGGCGGTCGAAGAGACGACTGAAGAAAAAGGCATCACTGTGAAGTTGTTTCAGTAGATAAATGAGTCACACTTATCTCGGGCACTTGAGCGCAAAGAGTCTCATTTGACTCATTCTAGAGCTTTTTAAAAGTTGGAACAACGAGCGTCGAATGTACGGCAAAAATTGAAGTACATTTGTTCGAATGTGCATTTCTGCAAAAAACTCAGGCCGCTTGAGAGTTTGTCAACAATGCTGTCCTCGTGTGCAGAACTTGTTTTGGATTTTGGAAGAAAAAGGAAAACAATGAACCATCCTCTTGCGATTGGCGATCCAATGGTCAGTGGCGATAACGGTGAAGCTGCTGCTGCTGCTTCTTCTGGTGCAATAATATGACAACTCCTACCATATCACCGAGCCATCTTCTGGACGACCTGATCCAGTCCAACACGACGGCACCGTACACTGACTCGAGCAATGAGGACGCTGCAGTAAGCATCACACTGCCGTTGATCTTCCGCGCCGAGTATGACATCTTCTTCTGGGGCCTGGAGCGGTGTCACCCCTTTGACACTGCCAAGTGGGGACGAGTGGCCAGGCTGGTGCAGGCCAGGCTGACGAGGACAGCCGAGGTTTGTGCACCAGCTGCACTTTTCACCATCTAACACCTTTGCCTCAGCAGGGAGATAGAGCTGTCAACGTGCACCTAATTGCCCCCAACCACCCGATGACCACCGAAGAGCTATCTCTGGTGCACAGTGACGAGTTTCTGCACGCTCTGAAGCACTCCAAACGGACGATCGTCAACACCTCTGAGGTGTGTCTGCTGTACCTGCTGCCGATGTGCACCATCGAGGCGCACCTGCTTCGACCGCTGCAGTACCAGACGACCGGAACCATCGTCGCCAGTCTGGTCGCGCTGAAGTGCAAGGCCGCGGTGAACCTCGGCGGCGGCTTTCACCACTGCTCGGCGCGTCGCTCCGGTGGCTTCTGCTTCTTCGCCGACATCACATTGGTGGTGCGCTATCTCTGGCACTACTGCGCTCAGGAGCACCTGCCGCCCTTTCGCATTCTCATCGTCGACTGTGACGCCCACCAGGGCAACGGCTACGCCCGGGACGTCCTGCTGATGGGCAGGGAGGAGCAGCGGCACGTCTACATCCTCGACCTGTACAATCCGCGCATCTATCCGAGGGATGAGGCGGCCAAGGCGATCGTCAACCGGGAGGTGCTGCTGCCCAAGCAGGTCCAGGATGAGGAGTACCTGCGACTGCTCAATTAGTATGTAGGCCAGAATGCAGGCTCATTATGATTCTTATAGATTCCTTTTCTGCATCCTAGTCATCTAAAGGCCACAATTGACGTTGACAAATTCAAGGCGGACTTTATCATCTACAATGCGGGCACCGACATACTGATTGGTGATCGACTGGGACGACTGCAAATTTCACCAGAGGTAAGTCAATTCTGAGGAAGTCTGACCATCAAAAAGCTAAACATGCTATTTCGCAGGGCATTCTTCAGCGTGACCATGTGGTCTTTGCCTTTGCGCAGCAGCACGACACGCCCATTGTGATGCTCACCAGCGGTGGCTATCAGCAGAACAATGCTCAGGTCATTGCCGACTCGATAGTCAATCTGGTGGAGGAAAAGCTAATCAAGCCAGTCAATGTTTTTGAAACGTGAAAGTAATAAAAGCGAACTTTTTGGTTTTTTGCTGACGTAGATTTGTGAAAGTTCTTAATTCCCTTTGTTGCGTGTACAATTTTATAAAAGCAAACCGCCATACTGTGATTTGATCAATTCACGATTACTGCTACGTTTGCTACTTTTGCTCCTCTACAACTCAACTAGGACAGGTCATCTCTCTTTCTCACTCACTTGAATACCCACCTTTCCCCAGCTCAGTCTTGTGGCAGAGACACTTCTAACCTGCTCCAACCAAACAACAACCGTCATGTCGGGTGAGAAGATCGTCCTTGATCCAAAGACGGAGGCGGTGTTCAAGAAAAAGTGCTACAAAATTGACAAGAAGCTCGCCGAGGGTGCCTTCGGGCAGGTGTACAAGGGCACCAACACGAAGACGGGCGAAACGGTGGCCATCAAGGTGATGAACCTGGACGGCGTGGGCGAGAAGTTCAAGGAGAAGTTTCTGCCTCGCGAGCTGTCCGCTCTGATGGGCATCAAGCACGAGAATGTCGTCTACATACACGACATTATACGCGCCAATCACAAGGTATTGAGAGATTGAGCTTTGTAACCTAAAAGTTTCACACTAACAAATCTTTTTCTCAACAGATTTGTAAGCAAATATCTCAAGGTATAACTGTTATCAGGAAAGATCTTTATTTGGTACTTTTTTATTCAGATATTTTTATGGAATTTGCAAACGGCGGTGACATCACCGGGTACCTGACCAAGTCGGGCGCCATGCCCGAGGCCCTTGCCTGCTACTGGTTCACGCAGACGCTCAAGGCCATTGCCTACATTCACTCGGAGATGCACATTGCTCACCGGTGAGTGAAATTGAGGTGTTCTATTTTCTAGATAATCACAGCCACTTTCTTCTTCTTCTTCTTCTTCAGAGACATCAAAATCGACAATGTGCTGCTGCACAACAACATTGCCAAGGTAAGAACTGAAATGAGATTTTTTAGTTTCTAAAATGTTTCTAACATTAAAACTTGTGTTGAATGATTTAGGTGACTGATTTTGGGTAAGAACTCTGACCTAGCGTTTGTACCTTTCAAAAAACTAAACATTGACACACACACGCATACAGCTTTGCCAAGGAGAGCTGGGACAATGAGCACGACCGTCCGCTGCTCTCGGAGACCTTTTGCGGCACTGAGCCCTACTATTCGCCGCAGATTGTCGCCCGCAAGCCCTACGACCCCTTTGCCGCCGACGCCTGGGCCCTCGGGGTGATGCTCTTCTGCATGTAAGTCATTTCTAAATGGCAGATGGTTTACTACCTGGTTACCGGGTTTACTCTTTTGACCAACACAGGCTGAACAACAAGTTCCCCTTCCACTACGGCGACTCGAAGGCGATGCTCAAGGAGATGTACGATCCAAACTTCATCAGCACTCGCTACACCAAAAACTTCCCCGCCGATTTGCGCGACCTGCAGGAGGCCTTCTTCAAGGTGCACGACAAGGACCGCATCACCGTCCCGGACGCCCTCAAGCACCCGTGGATCCTGCGCAAGGGCAAGAATGTGCCTCGCTCCTAGGAGCCGCCACCTGGCACTTGCCACTCCTCTCTCTGTTACCTCTTTTGCCGGGGTCCAACGCCCACTGCTGTGCGCACTCAAACTTTATTGTTATTTGATGATTTTCAATTTGTATTTGTACAATTAAAACTTGCCTGCCGCAAGCTATTCTATTTATAATGGTCAATGCCGCATAATGATGACTCAGGGCGGAGGTGGAATAGATTAGCAAGCGTTGCTTCTGTCACTGCCCAAGAGTCATTTTCCGTAAAGGAAAGTAAAATCAATTGATTAGATTAGAAAATCATTCGGCAACTGCCTTTATTGAGCAGTGGCGCCGCCGCCGAAAAATCACTAGCACGAAAAGCACGACACCGCCATTTAGAAATTGATCAAGGCACACACACATTTGGGCAACAATTTTCACTCACTTTTCTCTCACCATGGGCATCCAAGGCCTGCTGAGTTTCATCACGCGGAACAACTTCCTGGAACCGTACCAGCTGAGGAACACCAATCTGGTGATTGACGGCATGAACCTCGAGTATGAGCTGTACCGGCGGTACCTGGAACGCTGCCGGGACGATCGCGCCTTTGGGGGCGACTACAATCACTACGGCGCCTTCATCGGCGCCTTCTTCCAGCAGCTGCTCGACTGTAAAGTGACGCCCGTTGTCATCCTGGACGGCTCCTTCAAGCTGTCCAAACTGCCCACCAAACGAGAGCGCTTCGACAAGCAGCTGGAGGCGGTGAAAGCAATTTACGGCGGGGATCACACCGCCGGCGCAGACATTGTCCCGCTGATGAGTTCCTATCTTTTCGTTCAGGTGAGATCTGTTTGCTTTAATTTTCTAGAAACGCCTTTCCTTACAAACTCTTCTATCTCAGGTAATCAAGCGAATGGAGATAACGGTGAAGAAGACCATCTTCGAGGCAGATGATGTCATTCCGGTGATCGCCGCCGACCTCTACGCGCCCATCCTCTCCGCAGACAGCGACTTTCTTCTCTGCAACCTCCCTGCCGGCATTGTCCACATGAAGAAGCTAATGGAGGGCGAGCTAAAGGTGGAGGTGGACGAGGCCACCGGTGAGAAGTACCTGCCCTGTCACCTGTACAGGGTGGCCCATCTCGGTAAACGGTACCCAAACCTGACGCCGGAACTGATCAACGCCGCCGGCGTCCTCCTCGGCAATGACCACCACTCTCGCGACGACAGCAGGGGCATCCTCAAGCGGCTGGTCGAGTTGCGCCTGGGAGACAAAAGTGGCGCCCCCGAGCAGGGCAACGTCCGCCAAACGGAGATTGACGCCGTCTTCAGCTGGCTCTCGACGATGCGCTCAGTGGAGGCCATAAAGGACACCATTCTCACCCAAGTCTGGGCGAAGAGTCACATCACCGTGGCGCTGGAAAGGATGCCCCGGCTGGGGAATCCGAGAGTCGGTCCGCCAACTTTTTCTGTAAACTGGTACTTTGAGAGCAAAAAGGACTCGCTCTTTAAGATGGACCGCTACTTTAGAGCAGACAACAACAGTAGCTTTAAGAAAAGTGGTGGTAGCGGCGCAATGATGATGAAGCCAAGGTCTGGAGGCTATCCAGAGTGGGTCTTTGACAATTTGGTGAAGGAGGTCATTCCACGCCGTTTGGTGTCCATTTACAGCGTCCAGGTAGAGTTTCTCCGTCCCCTTGTGGAGGACTTTTCGCTGGAACATTCCAGCTATGAAACCGTCTTTGAGTTGAATCGCTACATCTACGGCCTGCTGCGAAGTGAGGAAACCAATCCTATGCTCATTAAGCGGTACGTTCGTGTAAGGGACCGCCGGTATGATGTCAAGGAGGAGCCGGAGTGCTACCTGCCTAAGGTTAGTGTACTGAAAATATTTTTATTTTTAAAATGTCATTTTCTTTTTTTAGACTCAACTCGACTTCAACACCACCAAAATGGTGCCCCGACTGCACGAAATTGGCCAGAAACTGAAGCCTGATTTGTCGTACTACTTCTTTCTCATTCTCCACATGGACAGCAGTGTCCTCGACCAGGTCAAGCGACTGTGCATCATCACCAACTCCAGTGGCATTTCCGCTGAGCACCTGCGCCAGCTGAAAACGCTCATCCTTGCGCTGATCTACTTTTCCCGCCACTTCTCCTATGGCATTGGAATTGAGTTCATTTACGCTTTCTTTGCCAACATCATGCTCCTGGGCCATCTTGATGATGACTGTGGTAATGGTAGTAAAAGCCTCTGTCCTCCAGTTTTCACACTGTTGCCTGAAGAGCGGCAAAAGCTGACAGCCAAACTGGAACCCTTTTTGAAGCCTGTGCCTACTTTTACTGAAAACGCCTACCAGCCACGAATCGTTCACCAGTACAACGCCTACCAGAATTGCCTCAGCGGTATCATCTTTCTGGCGACCATTCTTCGTCTGGAAAAGGGTAAGTTTGTACAATTTTTGCTTTCCGCTTTTTAATCTTGTCATTTCAGAATATCATGTGGACACGCTCATCTCCGGTCTGCAGGGCACCTTTATCTACAATCTGACAGTGGCGCTCAGCTTTGAGGAGAAACCGCTGGAGTACCTTGAAGAGAAAATTCTCAACGATCACGGTTTTTCCAAGCACTTGACGCTCTTTCGCCAACTGCTCGACTTGACGCTGGAGCACTCTACCCGCCGCTACGTCGCCTATCAACTGGAGGGAGTTGACCGATCAGTGTTGCCGCCTGTAGTGCCCCGTTTTGATGCAAAAGGGGGCGGGGAAGAGCACCAACTTTTCATGCACTGTCGCAGTCACTGGGTGCTGAAACCGGGGCAGCAGTCATTTGATGATGATTTGGTTGATGATTATCAGCAAGAAGAGGTTCTACCAGCTTCTGAGGAACTTTTTGATTGGACTACTCAACCAGAGCAGTTTAAAGAAAATGAGAAACAAGAAAATGATAACCAAGAAAATGAGAATCCAGAAATTAAAAATCTAGAAACTGAAAATCAAGAAGCTGAAAACCAAGTAAGTGAAAGCCAAACAAATGAAAACCACTCTTCTTGGCTTATCCAATTTGATGACGAAATGCATGATTATTTAGTCAGTACTTTGGACTGAAGAATGCTTTTTTTGCTTACCACCCGACTGTGTCGCAACTTTCTTAATTTCCATCTGCCAAAAAACCTACCTGCCTGTTTAAGCTTGTTTTTATACTTCTCAGCATTCTCAGCTACAACAACTGCTTACTACATTTACTGCCACTAAACGACAAAATACATCAAAATGTTGACTCAAAATAGTAACTTTTTGTTTTGCCCCAGTTTAAAAAGCCAACACTAACTAACAAGCAGCAGAAGCACCCAAATGATGACCCCTTTTTGTTAGGCCAATGTGATAAAGTCACACTGCTACATTTTTTTACCCAGCCCCAGTGCCTCTGTGCTAATCTAGGTCACACAATAGAAACAGACAGTGTCTTTGTCTTTCACGGCCACCACCACTACCATCAACAGCACTACTATGATCGAAGATGAATGGAGTGCAGTGAATGAATGGAGGACGACAATGACTGAGTGCGACAGCGACGACGACGACGATCAATGGCTGTCATTTTTGGCTGTGGGTATAACTCAACTTTTCCCGCTATATAAATTTCCCCTAGCAGCAACAGCAGCAGTGTGACACACAGCATGGCCCCTGAGACTGACAGTCTGCTGCTAATGCTGTGACCGAATGTAGCAAGCAAGCAAGAAAGAAAGAAAGTTGGCGTTGTCAGAGCATCTCATTCGGCGTCTAATAGAGCAGTCCTAGTGGCTAGGGAAAGAAGACTGCGGGCACTGGCGGAGTGGAGCAGTGGAGCGAAGAGGAGACAAACGCGCCCGGACAGAGAGTTGGCTGGTGGATGCGACCTGAACTGCTACCACCACCACCGCCACCACCCACACAAAAGAATAATTTTCTATTCTCCCATTTTTTCCGACACACTTACCATTCAAATGTTTACTTTCTCGTCGCTATATAACCCCTCACTTCCTCTCGCCGCAGTGTTCCTGGAACGTATTTTCATGAGTAGTGTTTGGTATATAGCCATCATGCTGCTGAGGAATACAACGAGGACACTGGAGCTGGTGCTGGCGACCAGTTTTTGCAGCAGCAGCAGCAGCAGCAGACGTTCAAGGCAGCGAGGACACAATGAGAACTCACACACACAGACACAGTGCAGACACTCTCTGATGATGCTGATGTTGCTGCTGTTGGTGCAATTGGCTACACCACAGATCAGACAGTCACAGAAAACGAGGGAGAAAGAGAGAAAGACACAACTAAACTGACCGCTGATTACCGCCGCCACCACCACCGTCACCATCACCATCAGCAACGGTAATTTGCAATCAATTGAGCAGCAGCCAGCACGTACTACCAGGGGAATCGGGCGGCAAATTGGCCAATTGAAAGAAGCAAAAGAAGAAGATCAAGACAAGATCTGCTGTCGCCGCCGCCGTTGCTGCCGTTGTGCTTGTGCTGGCAATGTGTTTGTGCACTGGCTGTGCTCTCCTCTGTCGTCTGCGACCACCATCGATGCGATCACCAACAAAAAATGTTTGCTTCACACCAGTGATTTGAAAAGGTGAATCGACTTGGAAAGTGGGCACCTCTTTATTTCTCGGCATACTGTTTTGTTTTGAAGATCATTTGAGCGTATAGAAGCACTTTGAGAAAATTGCCGCATTTCATCACTCGCCTACATGCTTCTCCGCTATTGTGCCAACTTGTGATATACATTTGCTGAATGCACTACTGATACGCACACATTGCTGAATCGTCAGAAAAGTTTTAAATTGTTATTTCCTACAAATTATTGCGATCGACCAATCGGAAAAAAATCATCGAAACTGAAGCAGCTAAAATGAAGGTCATTTTTGGTATACCACCCAAAAAGACTTCACAGAAGCACAACAACAACACTGCACTAAAAATGCACAGCTTACATCAGTGTGTACGACGCTAGCAGCCACTTTTGCATCTAAAAGCCGTAAAAGCTCAAGTTTGTCAAGCAGCTTTCAAATGTCGGAGTCAAACGGATCCAAGTCAAGTAAACGCTTTCATTGTGCATTTTTAATTTCAACTTTTTAAAACCCTTTTCTTTGCACTTAGGCCCGACATTTCAGCATGCGCTGGAGCAGCAGCAGCAGCACTCGTACCATCAGGTCACCGCTGCAGTCTGTCCGTCGATGGCCATTCAGCACCAACACCACCATCACTTTTACGCCCACCACCAACTGGCCACAGAAGCAGCAGGAACAGCTGCAGGGGCGGTAGCGGATGTGAGCTTACAGCATCAGCAGCAGCAGCATCACTCTCACCACCACCTGCACCACCACCACTTTCAGCAATCAGCGGCGGCCGTGGCCGGTCTGACGTCCAGCACCTCTGCGCTCTCTGCGGCCGCCTCCGACTCGACCATCAGCTCCATTAGTCCACCGTTTTGCCCCAACTCGACCACCTTCCGGTGCTCGAACCGCCTGATGACACTAATCGTCATCACCATTCTGCCAATCGCCATCACCTCCACACTCATCTGGTGAGCAATCGAAAAGGAGTGTGCTAATTTGTCCCCGCTAATCCACTTGTTTTCTTGCGCAGTGTTTTCTTTCTGCAGAAAACAAATCTTCATCAGTACGCCATCTACTCAGTAAGTGTGATCAGAAATTGTTTCAATTCAAAGCATTTCATAACAAATCTATGGTTTCCTCTCTTTTCCCAGTTCGTCATCTTCTGTGGTGCATTTGTCTTTCCTTTCGCACTCTTCTTTTTTACCGTCATTCTTAACAAGGTGAGCGCACTAAAACATAAACCATAAAAGTGGAGTTTGTTTTAAATCACCACACCTCTTTTTTGCAGATATACAAATTTTATAAACGCGAAATCCGCTCCAATCCTCGTCCATCTGAGGCCCACCTGGCGGCCTCCTTTTTGCCTCCCTCCGCTGGCGGTCGTGGTGAATCAGTTGATGGTGGTGGTGGCACTTGTGATCCCCTGATGACCGACTACCACGGCTACCACCACCACCTACTGCAGCCCGGGCCCAGTCTGGCGGGCAGCTCTGCAGCTCCAGCAGCAGTCCTTCACCAGCACCAGTACCAGCACCAGCACCACGCCCTGCCGCCCACGGTGGGTCAGAACGCCAGTCTAATCTGCTACAGCAGCTCCCGTGGTCCGGTGCAGTACGCCCACGGTGGTCATCACAGCACAACGACGACGACCGGCACTCCGTACTACTACCACCTCGAGGATGGCACCATTGTGGCCTATGCATCTCCAGTTCACCTTGATCACCACGTCAGTGGCATCGAAGGCAACCAGGCAACCTCTGTCACCGCCCTGCCAGGCACCGTCGTCGGTACGGTGGTCCTGGCGACGACTGCCACCACGGCGGTCGATGCTTTAGAGACAACAACCTCTGTTTCTGCTGACACAGGTCTCACAGGGGCGACGACGACGGCAACGACTATGTCAACAGCAGCAGCCACCCTGGTAATGGAAGACAGTCCGCCCAGCTATGAGATGGCCCTCCTCTGTCCCAGTGTTCACTCCTTCATGGCCGCCTCATCACCGCCCGCCATTCAGTTGATCATTCCCTCGGCTACGAGCAAACAGCAACAAATGATAGAGAAGGTAGTGGCCGTGCACAATACCTCTGCAAAGACGGTAGCTTCAACTACAACACCTACTCCTGCTGATCATTCGAGAAGGACTCCGTCACCTGTGAACAGCATCAAAGGGGTGATCAGCAGTGCTGCTGAACGTGAAAGTGGTGCACAGGTGCTGGTGACGGCCGATGTGGTGACAAACAGCCAAGGAGGGCAAAGTACAGTAAGTGAGGCTGTCAGACATAATGCAACAGCAGCCACCGACCATGATCCAGATGCTTCCGAAGAGGAAGGGGCCGCTGAATGTAGAACAGAAACTAATGCTGATAATGATGAGGCTATAAAAAGCAAACCACTGCCGGACAGTGCTACGCCTAGTGAGGTCGTATCGACCACTTCTACAAGCACCTCTACAACTGCAACTTCATCTGGCCCGTAAGGTCATTTTCAATCTTTTTCCCTTCTCCCCAACTTTTCCCATATTCCCTTCTCTACCAGAACTGCAACCTCCTCCTTGTACTCCATCGTACCGACAATGTGATATTCGTCTATCATCATGCCCACCTTCTTTCACCTTCTTTGCACACAAAGCCTACAGAGCATACCTGTTGTTACTACCACGCCCAAAGCCTCTATGTGTTAGCCTCTATCTACTGTTGAATATTTGTTAAACACAAAACAACTGTTGTACAGTACTGCTTTTCCTTCTTCTTTCCTCAGTAGACCACATTCAGTTTCAGATTTCGTTCAACTGCAGTACGAAAACAAAAAAGATGACCTGATTGACATGTTCGGTTCTCCCTAGAAGTTGGCCAGAACTACTATCCAGTGTTTGCCAGCAACTTTATCAAAATTTCAGACAACTGACCAGATTTTTTGTTTTTTTGAGGTTCCTTATTTCACTTTATCAACAACCAGCAGAATAACCACAGCCAGAATCACTCTCAAACCGTAGCACACAAACAGCCATTACCACTTCCATTATAGTTTGCCAATCAGAATGCCACAACAGCAACAACAAAACTATTTTACCAAATGTACTTCTGAATCTTCCCTCTTTCACTCACTTTCTTATACACCTGAAAACTGGAACTGTCAAATCTCGTTATGGAGCTTTATAAACTTTATGAAATAAATCAACTATAATAGCCACATGATTACGTGTTCAAGCTTGTTCTACAAATCGAATTACATTATTTTAGTACTTCATTCTTAATATTTTAGATTTAGCCAAGTCAAATAAGCTGAATCATTTGAACCGAACTTCACTTGACTACAGAACTTAAACGTTTACGCAAATCGTCTTTACCTCACTTTACAGCACACACGTCAAAAAACCACTTCACCTTTTAATTGTCAGCATGGGCTGTGGCTGCAGTTCAAAGTCTGGCGAGGATAAGGATGACGAGGACGTTGAGGTGAAGAAGAAGAAGCACAACTCCAATCAGACTGGCACAGTCGGCGGTGGAGCAGGGGCGGCGGCGGACAGAAAGCAGACGAAGAAGTCGAAGAGGCAGGGCAGGACGTCCAAACCACAGCAAACACAGCAGCGGCCTAGCTACCAAAAGAAGAAACGGTCCTCACGTCAGCAACAACAACAGTCTTCTGCGGAAGCTGGTGGAGGAGGTGGCAGAAGCCGAGCCAAGGCGAAGACCTCAGCGGGCAGCAAAGGCGCCTCATCCAATGCAGCATCATCAACAAGAGCAACAGTGCCGCCCACCAAGAAGAAGTCCAGAGAGAAGGGAGGCGGCTCCAGCTGCTTTGGCACCACCTGTCAACCAGCAGCAGCGAACGCCAAGCCAACAACAACCAGTGCAAACGCCACCGCCAGCAAACGAGGAGGAGGAAAAAGAGGAGCCGGTGCGAAGGCAGTGGTCTCCAATGCGGTGACCGCCGCGCCGACAAACACCTTCTCCTCGGCCTTCAGCGGCAGCGTTGCAGTGAAGGGCGCGGCCAAATCGAAAGCGGCGGGTGGTAAAAACACCTCCTACTCCTCGAGCACTGCCACCAGCGCCTGTCCCAGCAGCAGCAACAGCAGCAACAACAACGCCAGCACCAGCAACATGGAGAGCCAGCTCTCCAGCTACGTCTTCAAGTCGGAGAAGGTGAACGCCCTGGACGAGGCGAAGGACGGCGAGTCGATCAAGGCGGCGATGAGGGGGCGTCGCCTGGGGCGCGACCAGTCGCTGCTGAAGGCGGCGGTGGGCGGGCGGGAGGTGTGCCAGGTGGCCAGCGGCCACCTGATGACGCGCAAGGTGGTGGAGAAGCTGCGCAACTCCGCCGACCGACCCGACCGCCCGGACATTGCGCTGCTGCTGGAGCCGCACTTTGTGGCGATGCACCTCATCGTGCCGTGCATCTACCTGACGGGCACCTTCGGCCTGCAGCGGGAGGCCTTCACCGAGGCGGCCATCCTGGTGGTGATCAACGCCACCACGGAGCTGCCGATGCTGTCGGCGGAGGAGGCGGGTGGCGGTCTACTGACCTACCGCGTGCCCGTCGACGACGACCCCGCCCACCGCATCGCCGACTACTTCGACGACGTGGCCGACCTGATGGAGACGGCCCGTCGGCGAGGCTACGGCTCGGTGGTCCATTGCGCCGCCGGCGTCAGTCGCTCCACGACGCTGGTGCTCGCCTACCTCCTCAAGTACACCGACATGAGCCTGCACCAGGCATTCCGCCACACGCGGGCCATTCGCCCCGTGGTCCGCCCCAACATGGGCTTCATGAGTCAGCTGATCGCCTACGAGACGGCGGTGCAGGGCAACCGTCGCAGCGGCGGCCCCTCCGTCAAGATGGTCACCGTTAGGGACGGCCGTCGAGGGGTCAGCGTCACCGTGCCTGACTTTTACCCCAAGGAGTTCCCCGATCTGTACGAGTGGGAGGTGAACAAGGCGGTGGCTCTGCAAAAGGGGGCGGCGGCGACGGCGGCTGCGGCGGCTGCGGGGGCCACTTCTGCCTCATCCTCTTCCACTTCCACTTCTCGTCCTGATGCTGCTGCTCGCAAGTGAAGTGCTCAAACACTAGTTTTACCCTTTCCTAAATGCTTCTCACTAGCAGCTCTCTGGCGCTAGCTCTTTTACGCATAATATTAAAAGCCTTGATTACAGCAGCAGGAACAGAGAAGGTAAATCAACAGTTTCTTTCATCTTATTCATACAAAAAAATACAAAGCACAACTAAAATGACTATATAAATAATTCAGGCTGAAGTAAACGCCACCCCAGTGTTGATATTTGCCACTGATGATCACCATCAGGTAAAAACAATCCACTTCTCCTTGATCTCCTCAATCTGCTTCGCCAGCAGCGGCTCCCGTAGCTTCACCTTAAACTCCAGCCGGCCGTGCAGCGTCTTCCGTCCCTCCATCAGCTGGACGGACTGGTGAATGGTGCACTGCTTCTCCAGAATGTCGCCCACCTTCAGCTGGACGGTGCCCAGGCAGGCGTCACTTTTGAACAGTCCACTGGGAATGCAACCAATGAAATAACTAACACAGTGGTTGAGAGGGGGTTATGCTGTTGGATAGTGCAGTGCTAGGTCCCCTAAAGTCCGTTACCACACCACACCACACCGCCCACCACTTACCCTTTGACAAAGACCTCCAGCTTGATTGGATGCCGCTTGAGGATGCGCGTCAGGGAGCGTGACTTCCGGTCAATCTCAAACTTGATCGACTCGTTGAACTCTGAGGAGGATGAATGTTTAGGTTTAGGTTTCCCAGAAAAAAAAGCAAAAATGCCATACCTGGATTAATGGTGTCGTAGACCGTCTTGGTCTTCTTCCGCTGCGGCGCCTCGGAGCTGGGCAGCGGCACCTCCACGCGAATGTACGTGTCAATCTCGGCCTTGCCGGGCAGGTCCAGCGCCTTGACCACGTCCACCTGCAGCTCGTTGATGCCCACGTCAAAGTTGGAGACGACAATGGAGAAGGTGCGCGTCTCGGTGCGGTACGTGGGAATGTTGTCGCCGTTGTGCCAGCGAACGCGCAGCATGTTCAGGTCCTTGCTGCCCTCGGTGGCGTACTTCTCAAACTTACTGGAGGTGTTGATGTCGCCCATCTTTGCAAAGTACTCCTTGTTGCGATTGCACATCTGCACGGTGGTGTGTTCAAAGAATTTTAACACTTCAGCTTAGAGAAATAAAAAAACAACAACGTTCTTACGTCAATTTGGTCGAGTAGCTCCTTTTCAATGTTGCGAAAGAGCTCATCGCGCTCCAGGTCGGTGTAGAAGGTGGAGCCCTCGGCGACCTGTGCTCTTGAGGCAATGGTCGCCGGAACGGTCTGCGAGTTGACCACCACAAAGTCGTCCTCACTGTTCAGCTGAGGCGGCGTCGGCACGGAGGTGGCGTCAATGGGCAGGCCGTTCTTCGTCGCCTCAATCAGCGGGTCAAAGCCCTTCGCATGGCGGAGGTACTCCTTCGCCTGCTCCACCTCATTGCGCTTCTTCGCCTCCAGCGCCGCCTCGCGAAAGAGGCGCTGCCGTTCTAGGAGCCACTTCAGCTGCTTGGAGCCAGTTGTGGAGAGGCCGCGTTTGAGCGGTGGCTTCGGATGGCTAACAGCGGCTGCTGCAGCAACCGCAGCAGCGGCAGATGGCTGACTTGATGGAAGCACTCTCCGGGGAGCTTCACCTTCAGGTTTTGGCTGAGGTGGTGCAGGCGCAGGAGCTGCAGGTTTGCTCTCCGATTGCTGAGATGGCTGTGGAATATCGGGAAAACCTTATCGTTGCAAAGATGTACATTAGAATAGAAGATGAACAAACTGTCCTTACTGTCAAATACAAACCTGGTGGACAGGGAATCGAATCAAAGTCGACTGGCTTTCCGGCTTTGTAGTCCTTGATGGCGCCCTCCACCTGCTTCACAACTCGACCTAGCCGGCGAGCCTTTGATGCATTCTGCTCATCAGTGGCCTCTTTGAGAGTTGACTTGAACTTATCGAGCCGCTGTTGAAGCGCCTCCAGAACGGTGTTTGCCGACTTTGGTGCATTGAAAAGCTTTGAAGCGTCATCTTGGGTGATTTCAGGCACGTCAAAGGCTTCAGGTTGTTGAGCTGATGCTGATGTTGATGATGGTCCTGCTGCGGGTGCGGAAGATGAAGCAGAAGCAGCAGCTGGTGCTGATGAACCAGAAGATTGTGGAGGCTTTGGCGGCAGCGTCGACATGTCAACGTCTTGGTTGGCATTCAAGCTCTCAATCATTGCGTCTAATTGCTGGTCATAAAAAAATGGTGTTAGTAATGCATGGCAAACCAAAAATGACTGCAAAACATACTTTAGAGACTTTAAAGTGAGCCAGAGCGGCAGTTTTATCTTGGTCGGTTTTCGCCTTTAGAGCCGCTCTTTTGTACTCAATCTGCAGCTGCTTAATCTGCGCAATCTTTTGGGCATTCGAGTTTGGAGGCGCCGCTCTAGGCTCTTCTGGCCTAGGCGGTAGAGCGGGTGTTGCAGCAGTGTTGTAGTCTGGTTCAGGAATGCGAACTGGCGGCGGTGGGGCCCTTGAACTGGGAGCAGGAGGCATAAATACTTGCGGTTTCAGAGGAACTGACGAAAAAACTGAAGGAGCTGGCGGCGGTGGTTGTGATAATTGGGCAAAATAACTCTCCTGGTTAGAGGAAGATGTTGTTGCTGCTGACTTTGAAACGCCGCTGCCGCCAGCATTGACGATAGAATCAAGTTCTGATTCCAGATCGCCGAGATCATCATCATCCAGGTCGTCATCATCATCATCATTGTAGCGGTCGTCATCGAATCCCTTTAGCATCCGTTCCACCTGAGTAATGTCCAGCATGGGAGCTGAAAATTAAAGAAAAGAAGATAAGAAAAATGCCTAAAAGTATAATACACTTCTAGAAGATACCATTCACTGGCTGTCCACCACGTTTGTTTGCGCCGACGTTTCGGTTTGAAGCCTTTGCTGGAGCGGCTGGTGGCGGTGGTGCTCTTCTTGCCGCCGACCTTGACTGCCTTTCCTGTTGAACCTGTGCTACGGACGACCTTGATGGAGCTTTGATCGGAGCCCTGCCGCTGAGGATCGCCTCCAGTTCATCCTCCAGATCCTCCTCATTCAAGTCGTCATCATCAAACTTGTCATTCAGTAAGTTGTTGATCTTTTTCATGTCCATGATTCAGATGATGATTAAGTGAGTGCGCCCAGTGGCAGAAGATGATATCACAGACAAGCTGAACAGAAGGTGAACAAGGTGAAAAGGAATTGTGACGCAACAAGAGGAGAACCGAGTGAAAGTTGTACAAAAGTACGAAGTTAAGGAAGTAGATTAGAAATGTAGAAAATGACAACAAACGGCTGACTGCAAACAAAAAGTGAAATGTTTTGTGCAAGAGTAAGAGGAGGAGGAGGAGGAGGAGGAGGAGCCAAGGAGTAGTTGCACACTTTCCAATGAAGAGGGCACTTTGAGCGCTAAAGTTCAAAATTGTTGTTCCAAAGTTTTAAGTTCCAAAACTCCGTTTTTTGTCAACAATAAAAGTAATAACCAAAATTAAAGTGTGTAAGTTTAGCCATCAAATCAAGAATCATGTCGTCATCTTTCTCATTGCTACTTTTATTCTCTTTCTTCTCTCTCAGTTTATGCACAGATTCAAATGCCAGTGCCGATGCCACTGTTGCAAGCCTTGATCCTCTCATTGACTGGTCCCAGTGTAAGTGAACAACTCCAAACACATTTTTCAAACTTAATCTCTTCAACAAACTTTCTATTTAAAAAAATAGTTGATTATGACTTTCTGGTAAAGCAGGCTGAGTTGGAGCACCACTTTGGCAGGAGAGGCGGTTTCCCACCGGAGCAGTACTACCTTCCCTTTGGCGCCCTGAAACGGGCCCTCTACGCCCACCACCCTGACGCCCGACAGACGATCTTTGTGCCGCACATCTCCTTCTTCTTCCTTCCACAAGAGTTGAGGGAGAAAGACGCCTTCCTGCTGCAGTCCTTCCTCGACTACCTCGGTCTACTCGACGGAGAAAGCTTCGTTACGGATGTTGGCTTTCAGCTATCAAATGCCCTTCGAGCGAAGATGCCCTCACAGTCGGACCTCTTTTTCTACGCCAGTACTTACTTTAGCAAGTTTCAAAATCAGCTGCAAAACTTTGAGCTGAGTCACGGCGGGCAGCAAGTGGAAAAAGAAAAAGAAGTCAATGTGAAGGTAGCGCACTTGGCTTTTGCGCGTTTCTTCATGCCGCACCTCATGGCCGCCTTTCACTACGCCTACCCGGACGAATTTGAGGCGGCACTGGAGAAAGCGGTCAGTTTGAAGCGCACAACGCAAACAGTTTATCACAAAATGAAAGAAAAGTTTAACACAGTACTGAAGAAAACGACGAGCTTGAAGCAAACAGCTTTAGCTACCAGTTTCGAAAAGAAGGGGGAAATAGGCAACATCTTTAAAGGTAAGATGGTCATTTTCAAAATACTGTGAATGGTCATTTTTACTCTCAATTCTTTTCATTTAACCTTGCATTCTACTTTGGTGAAATGCAGGCAAATCCGCTTGTAAAGCAGCTGCTGCAACAGCAGTTCTTTTTGGTGGCCTGTTTTACCTCGCTTATCAGTTTGGCAGCTTTAACAATGGCTCAGAGAACCGCACTTTACTAGAAGGGGAGAACTTCACCACCACTGAGAATATTCTAAATTACTGGAACGATCAATTTCAAGAGTTTGGCCTGTACATTGGAGCAGCCAGTCTTTGTGTGGCCATTCTTGCAAGCTTTGTTTACTACTACTACTGCTGCTCAAAGGGTCGGAAAGGAAAACGTGGAGGACATATTCGAGATGCTAACAGGAATCCACCTAATGCTGATAACAAAGTTTGAGCGGCCTAAATCCTTGGCTAAATCCTATTCCAGAGCAATAAACATAGAGTCGCTTTAAAAGCTCCGTTCTATTAGCGAGATTTTTTTTAAAAAAGCCCGCTTATAATCTTAGTCGTTTGTCCGTCCGTCCCGTGTCCTCGTGTATGAAACCATTTAGTACTTCCCATTATTCGATTTTGCTCAAATTTGGCACAAAAATCACATTAATTCTAACAAAAATTCAAATGAAAGAATTAGAGTTTTACGATCAACGGGGCCAGAGATCCAGGAACCCAAAAACCCAAAAATTATGCACGGCCAACAGTAGGGAAAAAGAAACAGCCTGTCGTTGCTAGCGAATGCAGACAGTCTGCGGTCCCTTGGGAGCGCTATCATTCCTTTCACTAAGAGGAACAAAGTTTTTCTTTTTGTTTGCAGCTAATGTGTTTGGCCAGCGTAGTGACTGCACATGCATTCTGCAGCACTACACGGTCTAAATTCGCGAGGTCTGAAGTTCCTAAATGTGCACGCGGCCAGGTCTGACGTGATTTGACCACTGTCAATTTTCCGTCAACAGTATTTGCAAATTCCTATCGGTGCATGCAAAAAAAAATCTCGCTGAAGTTCTGGCTTGCCAGCACTTTTCAACCTGTTTTTAACATTTTTTAAGTTAATGAAATTGTTGGACAAACGCTCAATACTGCTGAACAAAGTAGAAACGATTCCTAGTTTCTAAAGTAAAGAATTTCTAATGACAACACCACCAGAGACAGTTGCAAAGTTGTGTTAGTCAATGTAGAGAACAGACAGGAAAACTGGTTTTGATAAGAAACGTAGGGGGCATTTTATTGCCAACAAACAGCGTGGTGACTTATTGTGCACCACTGATCCCCACTAGATAACAGCAGATCAAGTTACAGCCAACCAAAGTACTGCCATAAAACAAGAGACCATCTGTAGCTTTCCTGTAGTGTTTCAACAGTTAAATCAGCAGCAGCAGCAGAAGAAGAAGATGGTAGAGGGGCTAGGGAAAAGGGGCACTTAGGCAAGTTTTCTTGGAATCTACTAGTGAGGGAGAGAAGATTAAAGAAACGAGTGTCATTCATTAGCGAAAAAACAGTTGTTTGTCGTTTCAAGCAGTCAGGGGACAGAGCACAAGACAAAGCATATGGCAAGGCCTCTTCCTTTCTCGGTTAAAACTAGTTTTCGTCTCACTATTTCTCCAGATGTCCTTCCTTGTCTTTGTCTCTGGACAAGTCACCAGCTAGTTGGGCAGTGCCACTTTCTGTCGTTCTCTGGACAATGTTTTTCGTTTGGCTAACTTCTCGTTTCATTTGACTGGAAAAACTTGCCCTGTGAAGTTCTGCATAGCGAAGCTTCAAACTGCGCTTTCAAAGCACTTTTCTCAAAGTAAAGTGGTAAGTTGATTGAAAATGTTAAAGACCATTGTCTAATTTTGTTTTACCAAATTAATTTAATTTAGCAAAAAGGCTGTCTCGTCATGGCCAAACGAAAAGCTACTGGCCGGAAGAAAACACCAGCCAAAAAGGGGAAGCTGGCTATAAGTAAAACACTAAAAGTGGAAGTAGACACTCAAGAGAACCACAGCAACTACACTGAAGACGTCCTTGACTATCTCATAAAAGTGATGGCTGAAGAAGATGGCATTACTAAGCAATTTCTAATGCTGAGAATGGTGAACCGGCAATGGAAAGACTCCGTGGATCGGGTTTTACGCAACTCTAAAGCATTGACTATTCAAATCGTGTTCAGCAAGCCTTTGAACGCTGATTCTGATAGTCAAATAGACTACTCAACCGAATCATGGAATACAGGCGATTCAGATTTACCAGTTTTAAAATCTCGCGAGTTTATGCATGTCAATGACATTGCTGCCGATTTCAACCGTTTGTCATCACTAAACAACAGCGATTACGCTTTTGAGCTGAAGGGACCTTTGATTTGTGTGACTACTCAAAAACTGCCAGCTTTTATTAGTTTCCTCAAAAGAACCGTTCTTGTAGGTGTTAGTTGCACCGGAGAGCCTTGGACGATGAATCAGACAACACTGTCTTTGGTTTACACTGACCCTTATACATTTTATGTGAGAAAGGCTTTATTTAAGGAGTGTATATCTGCATACGTATGTAAGTTTTTGCGTTTTCATATTTTTTCATTGACTAATCGAAACATTGTTTTTGGGTTTCTAGCAATCATTAGGCTGGAAACGCTGTTTACTAAAATTGAAAGCCTATACCTGAATATAACTGAATTTAGCATCGGTTCGTCTACATATCATATTTTATACGAGAAAAAGTTTGAACCCGACGACATTTTGCCTATTCTTTGCCAGAACCTAATGAAAAGTATTGCTAAACGAAGTGGAAGCGCTTTGAAAAAGCTTGATGTAAGCTTACCATTTTGCTTTAAGGTCTTTAAAGGGATAAGTAATCCACTGCAACAGCTAGTGCCACAACTAGAGCATTTGGGACTGCACTATCAAAAGTACAATCTTAATGAGTTGCTAGAAAAAGCAACAGAAAAGTTAAAATCTCTCAAAATCAGACGTCAGCTTGAACCAGCAAATTTAAAAGAACTTGAAAAAATATTGATTTCTAAAAGCACTATTTTTAATGGCATTACTTCACTGGTTGTCACCTCTAGTAATATTAAACTGGAAAAACTTCTCAAACACTGTAAATCTGTTGTTTTTTTGAAGTTGTACGGTGACCTTCCTAATTATTTGAGTCGCAACATGGTTGGTAAACTTTATTGAACTGTATAGCAGTTTTTCAACGTGTTATAAAATTGAAAATAAAACATTCTAATGATTTTTTTTATTTAGGAATTCGATTCTGAATATTTTCAGTTGTTAAAGCCAATGAAATCACTGAAACGGCTGACACTGGTTAACTTTGACTTGTCTGATACAACGAAAATGATCGATGAGTTGCCGGAAGTAACCTCATTGACAATTGCCAGCGAAAAACCTATTCTTGAAAATTTTCGAAATGATACTCAGATCACAAAAAATGATAAATACAACATAATAAATGTTCCTCAATTTGTTCGAGTGATCAACCACCAGTTCCCAAAACTAGAGCTGATCACAATGTTTGGCAAAGTTTTTGAACATTCTGTCGTGAAACAGAAGTTGATTGACTGGATGCCAGAAAAAACATTTCAGCTACATTTTTGTGAGTATTAAACTAAAAGGTATTGTCGAAAATGGTTTGACGAGTAGAATTCAAAAATGTACTCAATTCTCGATTAAATTTTTTTTGTCAATTTAGCTGTCCTCCTTTACACAAACATAACTGAAATAAAAGCTTCTTTTTAATTTTCAATAACATCAAGTAATTGTGGTTTAAAACATTGCATGTCAATAATGGTAAAAACAGTATAAATTATGAATAAAGAACTGACACAAAATTACAAAAGGCAATAAATATGGTTGGTGCATGTAGTTTGTCGTAGAAAAGCAATTGTCATAAACACTGAAGATTAAGTAAAAGTAGTGTAAGCCGAAAGAGTTAAAGAGAGAGAGAGAGAGAGAGAAATAGAAAGGTGAGAAAACAACTTTGGCCGTAAACTAGTGGCTGAAATAGTGTGCTGTGGTCGGCTCAAAACTGAAAGTGCTCAAGTTTTAGCAATTCTGCACTGATGTTGGTGATTGAGTGATTCAAAACGATGCTATGATTGCAAAGCATGGCGTTGATGATGCTCAAACGGAACGTCGTCATCGTCATCATCATCTCATCTTTAGAGCTCCGTGGTCATCACCGTTCGGCGAGCAGTGCTCAGTGAGGTACTGCGCTTCATCGAGGCATCACAGACGACGGCTGAGGCGGACACGGCAGCGGCAGCGGCGGCAACCGCAAAAGAAGATGATGAACTCCCATTGGAGGAGTTGGTCAGCGTGGGAATGCCACTGACAATTCCACTGCCGCCGTTGTTGGTCCTCTGCACATTGGACACCGATCGGGTGACTGGATTGGTGCCCGCAAAGGACGTCTCCACAATGTGGTGCACCGGAGAGGGCGACAGGGACTCCCGACAGGAAGAGTCACCTCCGTCAGAAGAAGAAGGTGAGGAGCAGGGTGGCTGGAGGTTGCTTCGACTGCTGCTGTTGCTGCTGCTGTGGGCACTGCTGCTGCTGCTGGTGCCAGCACTGCTGCTGCCGCTGCTATTCATGCTGCCATTCTGGCTGCTGTAGTGGGCGCCGCCGCTCTTGTAGCCGCGAATGGTGCTCGCCGGACTGCTGCTACTGACGCTGGAGCTGAAGCTGTTGCTGTTTCGAAGTGGCGTCGACGAGGAGAAGGTGGTGGAGCTGGAGGCGGTGGAGGCCACGTCAGGACTGGGCGTCTGCTGTTGACGGTGCTGGTGGTTGACAGCTGCGGTGGTTAGCAGTGCTGACGATGTGGGCGGGTGGGCGGTGCTGGGCGGTGGAGGTGGTGGACAGCTGGGCGGCTTACGGGGAAGACTGTGGTGAGAAGAGGAGGGAGGAAGCGGAGGAGGGTGGCTAGGGTGGTGGCTATGATGACTGCTGCTGCTGGTGCCATTCTTCAGTATGCCATTACTGGGCTTCGGATCACAGGGGTTGGTGGTGGTGGAAAACTCATTCTCCTTGTTGCCATTCAGGTGAGAAGCTGAGGGTGGCGAAAACTTGCGGTGAGTTGCAGCAGCAGCAGCAGTGCTGGTGGCCTGCTGTTTTGCTGCTGTGGAGTTCGTAATATCAGTTGCAAATGGATTGGTCGGGTGGTAGTGCGGCGGGCTGACTGGCTGCGGAGCTGTAGCAGTATTGGGCTTCATGGCCGCCGAGACGTTCTGCGCCCCACTGTGCACCGGAATGATGGTAATGTTGGAGGAGTCGGGAGAGCCGCTGCTGCCGCGGACAATCAACGGCCGTCCGTCGTCATCGTCCTCCTCCAGAACCTCAGACAGGTGCTGCTGCGGATGATGATGTGACTCCTGATGAGGGTGGCGTGGACGAAGGTTGATCATGTTATTGTTGTTGCTGTTGTTATTGTTATTGTTGTTGTGACTGTGCTGGTGATGGCCAAAGTGGTGACCGTTCTCCATGGCATTAGCCGCCTGCTGCTGCTCCGGACGACGTCCTCCAAAGGTGCTCATCACTGAGCTCGGCTGCTTAGAACTGTAGCCATTACTGTAGGTGCTGATAATGTTGCTCTTTTTCTCCGAGGTGGATGAAGCTGCTGATTTTGCATCGTGGCCATTGCAGGTAGCGCAATGGTTCTCATCGCCGTCATCGGCCTTACAGCTGCCTCCATTGGCTCTGCGCTGTTCCAGCTCCTTTGCTTTGAGAATGTTGCACTTCTTATCAGCGGCACTCATCGGCTGCACCACTCCTACTCCTACTCCTTTGACTCGGCCGTTCAAGTTGAGGTCATTGACGATCACAGGAGTGTCCTCTTTGGACTTGGTGGCACCCGCACCACCGAGGTTGTTGTTCACCACTTTGATGTTCGTGGTGGTGGCGGGAACGGCTGAGGTGGCCGATGATGATGATTTGCCCGACGAGGACGAGGAGCCGTTGACGTAGCCGTTGATCACCTTTTTAGACGTGGGTTTGCTTGCTTCACCACCACTGCCATTACCACTAGAAACCACTTTGCCATGGCTACTTTCCAAAAGAATCACAGAAGAATCAGAGGGACCGGGTTTGGAGGAAAAGGGCGGCTTGACTATCGCCTCGAGAGCAGTGTTTCGGGACGGCACTGAGGCATCCTTCGAGAGCGACTTCAGCAGACTGTCCAGTCGCTCTTCAGCGGAAGAGGAAGAGGCAGAGGGCGAGGTTGCAGTCTCTGATGAAACAGCTTTTCCACTGTTGGACAGCTTCGTCGCCGTGACGCTGGTCGTCGGCGGCGAGTGCTGGAGAGTGCTGTTGGAGGGTTTCACCGGTTTAGCAGCAGTTGCTGCTGCCTCACTGACACTGCTCGGCTTGTTTGTCGTCGTTGCTGCTGCGGCCTTGACTAGTTCGGCTGCAGCTGTCCTTGAAGAGGAGGAGGTGGCCACCGGGCCTCGAGAACTCGTTTGCCCAGCACCAGCACTGCTGGAGCCCTTGCTGCTATTGCTGTTTGATCGCTCCACATCACTGTCGGCAGATGCATAACTGGCTGGCTTCTTTACCACTGCCACCTGTTTCGGTGTTGAGGAGGTGGAGGAGATCGGCAGCGGCGGTGTGACTGAAGTTTGTTTAGGAGCAGTTCCTGATCCTGTTGCTGTAGAGCTGGCCACCACCGCCGGTCTGGAGCCGGGCGCAATGGAGCGCACCGAGCGACGGCTGAAACGCTGCGACGGTCGCCGCTCAAAGTTCCGCTTGCTCTCCTGCACCGCCGTCTTCTGCTGTTGGATGATGGCCTGGAATTGCGTCCGACCGGAGTAGCGGAAGCGGGAGCCCATGCGAACAAAGCTCTGGCGGTTTTTGGTGCCTCGCTCGAGGATGGGCTGCGACTTGAGGCGAAAGAAGGCATGGTGCTCGATTGCACACTTCCACAGGTGCTTGGACGTTTTGGCGGTGTGCTAGAAAGAAAGAGAAGAGAAAAACATCATTAATACCTGGGTGCAAATTAATCAGCAGCAATCTGGCAGCCATCACAGCTGCAATTGCAGATATGTGTGTGTGTGTTTGAGTGAAAGAGTGTGAGTGATTGAGATAACATATGCTGATAAGACCGACACAGACACACACGCACAGGAAATGCTGCCAATCGGGAGATGGATGTCGATGTGAGAAAGGAAAAGACAGTCCGACAGACAATCGCATTTGTCATCAACAGACAGACAGTCTGTCTGACAGTGGCCGGTGGCAGTGTACTGCTCAACAACACTGCTCTGGTCATGTTTCGATCAGGTAGGGAAAAAAGAGATGATGGCGATCAAGTGAAAAGCACCGAGTCTGGAGAGCACTAGAAAGCACTGAACAGCGATCAGATGATCAAGGAGGCATAGCAAGGCAGAGAGGCAGGCAGCCAGCCAATTTGTCACCGTACTTTACAAGGAGAACGCTTGCATACTCTGTGTGAGGTTTTAAACTCCCACACAGGTCATCGAGGTGGCTGGTAAAAGCTTCACATAGAGAAAAAACGACACTCACTTCAAAGTGACTTGCACTTGCTACATTAGAAGCAGCGTAGTCGTCGTGCTGTCGATGCCTGTCACACCAAACACAATGCAGCCGTCCATCCATTTGTTTACTTTGAGGGCAAGGAACGCTCAAATGTGGCTAAATGATCAAAGCAAATCAAAGGACGACGATGCAGCCGCAGCAAACGGCTAAAAAGGTTTGAAAGGATGAAAATACCACCATAACTAACAGCAATGCAGCGTCAGACTGGTGGAAGAGAACAACAACAAAAGTGCGGACCACGCTTAAAAGTGTCTGTTTACTGCTGTTGCTGGAGGTAAAAAATAGGAAAATAAAAGGTTGTTCATCAAATGATAAAAAAGACAGTTGTTTACCGGCAGGAAAGGCTGAAATAAGGAGGACAGTAATCAGATAGATAAACACACAGTATAAACGACAACGAAATGAAGCCTTCCAGATGCTAAAAACAATGAATATGAACCAGAAACAACAGAAGGGAAGTAATGAAAAAGTTTCAAAAAGAAGGCCAGCATCCACTCAACTTTGACTGGGCAACCAATGCTAATTGCAACTGTTTAGTTAGTTAGACAAGTGAAGTAAATGGAAGGACAACTTCAAAGGGTGAGAGAATGTCAGTGCTGTTGATGGTGCACCAGCATCCAGCTGATGGCCGACAGTCAGTCAAACAGAAAGACAGCCAGACAGACAGACAGAAGTATTAAATCAATTAATTAATTGACCTGAGACTGCCACCGGTGAGGTGAGATGAAGTGAAGCGAAGAGAAAAGAAACCACCACCACCACTTTTCCCAAGAGAGAAGTGGGGGCAAAGAAAAAGGAGTCCGTGTCATAGAATTAGATCAGGCAGTGTGATGCCTCAGGTGGACACACTTGTCAGCTGCTGCCTTGCCTTTCCTTGCCTGCCGATGCAACACACATTCAGCTCTCAGCTCCACCACTTGTGTGGGATCTCCACTTGCTCTCAATGTCAGTACAGTCTGCCTGAGTTTGTGTGTGTGTGTGATCTGGGGTATCCTAATCTTCAGGTGATCTCGATTGCGGAGAGCGAGAGTGCAGCACTGCAGTAAACATTGAACAGGCAGCCAACTCTAGCAGCAGCAGCTATCCCAACTGCAGTTGGCTGCTGCCGTTGATGCACAGAGCACAAAACAATAGGTGACCAACTTCTTTTTCTTTTTCTTCCCCCAATGACCGCCATAAACCGCCAAATGCAATCAAGCGGACTGAGGAAGGAAAAAGAAAAGAGAAGGAAAGAAAGGCGGACGACTTTTCCTCAAATCAGGCACTGTCGTATGGACAAAAATGCAAAGAAGAGCAAAATGCGTGGATGAAAGGCAATCACCAAGAGATAACTAATCACAATAAAAACTTGAAAATAATATCAACAAAAGTGTTAAAATTCGAATTAGTTTTGACCACTGTACAAAACCGACTGTTACACGCCAACATAGCTCACTTCTAAATCTGAAACTTCAGTGCTACGTGTTTCTGCTCAAAAACTATCCTTTACTTTTGTTAATTTTACTCAAGCGCAACTCCAAGCCAACTCCGATGTCTGACAAGCCAAAAGCCAGTGAGCCAGAAAAGTCCGGCAACTCTGACACTGACTACCTCTCGCCGGTAGAGCACGACCACTCAAGTGAAAAGGCTGGTGGGTCTGATGGGTCAGCGTCCGCTGATGAGCACCACGAGAAGGTTCTGGTGAAGATGAAGGTCAAGCGTCGCAGTGGCATCTCAAAGTCGCTGGTCAAGGTGAAACGCTCGAGGATTCAGTCCGTTTCCAAGGTGGGCGCAGAGCGCTCCTCCTCAGCGGAGCAGATCAGTCCGGTGAGCGCCTCAAAGAGCCGCAGCAGTGAGGAGGGGCTGGTGGTGAAGCACCAGGTGAAGGTGAAGCACCTCGTGAAAAGCACCAAGATGATGAAGGTGAAGGTGAAGAAGCGAAAGATGGCGGCTGGTTCGGACACTGACCACAGCAGCAACAGCAGCAGTTCGGTCTCGCCCAGTACCTCCTCTACTGATGGAGCCAGCGATCAGATGGAGCACACTGTCGTCAACTCCACTGAAGTGATCAAGCAGCAGAAGTCGCCGGAAGCAGTGACAGCTGTGGAGTCCTCTCAGCAAAAGCTACAGCCAAAGGAGAACAGCAAATCGTCCACCAAGAAGACGATGCCCGACGTCTCGGCTTTTGTCTCTAAATCGAGCAACAGTGGACGTGCTGGAGGGGGCAGTAAGAGCGACCCAAAGTCAAAGGCCACTGTCGCCAGTGGATCAGTGTCCCAAGTGGAGCGTCGATCGCCGCATCACCAACTTCAGCAGATTGTGGGCGGACGTGCTGCTCAAGAGGCCACTGTGGCTCCGAACAGCAGCCTGGACGCCTCCCTTTTCAGTCTGTACATCATCATTGGAGCCATCCTGCTGGCCTGTCTCATTGCTTTCTGGAAAATGAGCTAAATGCTGAAGCCGAAGGCAATGGGGGTCGCATTGACTGGCCACATTTTACTTTTGCTCAAACTTTGGCCACTTTAAAATGTACATGAGCACTTATTCTTAAAGACATTACTTTTTTGTAATTGGCAAAGTTGTTTTCTGCCCCTTTTTTTCCTGCCAGAAAGTCTAATATTCTGTTTATTTGAAACACCTCACTTTTGCTATTTTATGTTTTAAAACTGCTTTTAAAAATGATCATTTGAAATTGATCTAACCTTGCAGTCTAGCCTAAGCAGCACTACTATCATCATCAAGTCTTTGTCTTCTCGCATTAAATCAAGTGGTCACTCTGGCCGAAAAGAAGATATAATGCAAACGGAGAGCTCCGCATTGAGCACATCAGTTGAAATGTAAAAAAAGCAAAAAAGGCGCAAAGTAAAGTTTGTTTCAAACGCAGCAAGCTTTTGCATTGGCATCAGCAAAACAAAGGCGCCCAGTTTTGAAGGCGTTTTCCTAGCTCAGTTGCTGCTGCTGCTGCTGAACCAACACTGTCTCAGTGCGCAGTCTGCAGACTTGCACCTTGGTCAGTGTTAGTGGTAGTAGAAGTAAGTGATAGAAGTGCAATAAAAAGAAGAAAGGCTAAAGTGGATGATGCAGCATCAACATCAGAAAGACAAACATTGAGATGGACGCTCAGTCTGAAGGAGGGCTACGAGCACTACTAGTACTACTAGTACTACTTCAGTACTGCACTACACAACTGGTCAGTATGGATTCGATGACGGACAACGCTCTGCTGCGGCAGTTGCCTCCATTGATGCTGATGAGATGCGCACGCGAGCGACTTAGCCGTGTGCGCTATTAGCAGCAACAGCAGCAGCACTAGAAAGCAGGAAAGGAAAGGATCGCCGCCTTCGGTGTTGCCAAAAGTGTGTGTGTGCCTGCTTGCCTGCATGCCTCTCCCGACGTTCTTTCCTTCCACCTTTCTTTTTGCCGTGTGAGTGCTGAGTCCTGTCATTATGTCAATATTTCTAGGTCAAAGTTGAGTTGAGCTGAGCTGAACAGTGGAGCACTGCAATGAGTGAGTGCGATTCGATTGAAGGTGTTCCTCGTGCTGCCTCTTAGTGGATCGAAATGTCTATCTGTGTCTGTGTGTCTGTGTGTGGCAGTGTGTATAATACTGACCAGTCGAAAGACGAACGTGTGCTCCTCATCGTGGCCATCATCGTCGTCCTCGACGACCACCAGTATGAGTTTTTTGCCGCGCAGGTCGAGCTTCTTGATTTTCGGCCAGAAGAAGAGGCCAATCTTCGTCTTGCCCTCAAAGACCAGCACACCGGTGGGCGTCAGGCCTAGGCTGTACTCGTTGCCGTCCTTTCCTGTGGGCAGAGGAAAAAAGAGAAAAAAGAAGGTAATCAATTAGAATGTAGTTCAAAAACTATATTTTGAAAAGTCTGTTCAAGGATAGAAAAAGAAAGAATAAAGAGGGAAAGAAAGAAAAAGAGAGAGACGTTAATGAACAAAGGGATGCCATTGTGTGAAACAATTAGCGCAAAGTGAACGTCAGACAGCAGCAGCAGCATCAGTAGGCTAAATAAAGAAACTGATCAGTGCTGCAAGTGAGATGGGATGAAATCTGCCGGCGGTCGATAGTGGTCGCAATCTGCCTGAACACACTGAGAAGAGACTGAAGATGGACAACGAGTTTGCAGGCAGTCTTCAGTTCAGTTCAGTTTAGTTAATCCACGTTCACTCACACACACACTTACAGACCTACTCCTCTGAGGATTTGTTATCGGACTGAGGTAGAGTAGCAGATGATGATGCACTCGCAAACCGAAACACACACACACACCGAGAGCTCTGCAATCGACCAAAATAGACATATTCAGATGGTATCGTGATAAGGTCAGATGAAAAGGCAGAGAATGTCTGTGCGAGTGAGTGAGTTGAGCAAACAGACAAGTGAAGTGTTTGTGTGAGAAGAAGAAGAAGAAGGAGATTTAACAAAGACCGGTGATGGTCAGCAGTAGTACTACTACGGTTTCCGTAAGGGGTCAGCTGCAGTTGATGGCCGCCTGCTCAGATGCAAGGAGATTTAAGATGAGGTTCAGCTGTTGCTGCTCTTTCAGCCCACGCTCATCCAAACTCCACTTTATTTTCCCTCCATACCACCTGAGTTAGTTTTTTTCTGTGGCAGAATTGAAAAGTTTCTTGGCTAGTTGAATTAGTGGTGGTGGTGGCAGTACTCGGATAAAAATCCTGTTCTAATGTATTTGGACATTCAAATACAATTGAGA
>JAALOO010000165.1_pt1 | contig 57285 bp, 45 predicted proteins | sample 7257641 | NCBI WGS metagenome assembly JAALOO01 (sample SAMN14085613, study PRJNA598686) | mite metagenome | biome: ENVO:01001000; feature: ENVO:01001002; material: ENVO:01001226; isolation source: single female mite from University of Michigan culture on fish food culture... ...
AGGAATAATACGAGAGCCAATAAAATAGAAAATTCGACTCACTCTCACCTTAAACCAAAATGCTCACTGGTAGCGCCATCTACAGCCATGCGGGGAAACTCGCAATGCTTGAGCTTCAATTTTTTGGTATTACTCGTTTTGAAGATAATGGAATCTAAATGGTCAACACATTGGTGTCGTTACCGACAACGACCAAACTTTTGAAGTTTTTTCTTGTGTGCACGATTCATCAAAGTCAAACTATTCCGATTGCCACCAAACTTGGCATAAAGAAAGCTAAGGAACTGTAGATGTGCACAATGCTTTCAAAATTGAAAAACTCCCAGCCGTTTGGAAGCTAGGCCCCTTTTTCCCAAATAACAACCATATATTTTCTGCGCCGATAGGCTTTTTTGTTTCTGAACTGATCGTTCCCAAACTTAGCACAGTAACAGTTGACAGTTGTGCGGATTGCAGTATTCAATCAGATTGAAAAACTACCCAGCCGTTTTAGAGTTATGACTGATCAAACCTGGCTCAAATTTTGTGTTTACAAAGTCAACAACTGCGCACAAGGCGGCGAGGTCTGGCACCTTCTAGTTTTTGAGAAAATCGGACCCAAAGTTGCCATTTCTTATGCATTTTCAATATTGTTGCATAAGTCAGTGTCGCCCTCTATTGGTCCATTTTAGCTGATTTTTTGGTTTTATTGAAAACAATGTAATTTTGACAACTTTGGACCCAATTTTCTCAAAAACTAGAAGGTGCCTCACTCTGATATTTTTATGTGCAATTAACTCAAAATTACCTTTCCAGAAATGTATCATTTGATATTTTTTTCAACTGCGAAAAAAATGGGGCTAATGTTGTGATCACTCTTTGCTATTTAACTTTGTAATATCATTATGCTTTGAAAATTAAAACAAACAAAAATCAAAAGTTTAGTCAAAAACATTCTATTCAACAAGTCAAAATGTTAAACTTAAACTCCAAATTTTTTTAATAACTTTCGCTAACTTGATGGGAAAAAATGCATTGATGTAGGTAATTTTTTGAGTTTTTTTAAAAACATCATTAAAAAAATTAGAATATTTCTGGAATTTTCAAAACTTAATTTTGTTAAGTTTTTGAGATTAGATTTGCTTTGCACGCAGAAGTTGTTGTGATAGACAATGTTTTGTCAATGCACCATAAGGAATGCAGTGCGCCATTGACTTGCATGCATTATGACCGCCCCCATAGGAATGCATGGTTTTCCCATAGACCGAGTTCTGGAACGTTCCAAACTTTTGATGATATCTTTGGAACCACAAGTCAGAATTAAATGATTTAAAGTTGTAAATCAAGTAAAATAGTAACTCTAACTGACAGTATTTTTTGTTTTTAAAAACACTTTAACTTTTTCAGAAAAATCAGTCTCGGAAAAAGTGATGACAGAACTTTTGGCCCACCCTGTATAAGAAAGTCTTATACCAGTATGAGAATTTTAGTCATTCTCATAACCTTATGAGGCATATTTTTGTGTGTGTATAATCAAAGTCATCTCAAACTGCAAACACAAAAAAAATTTGTTTTTTATCAAAAACAAACACTTATGTTAGTATTTTAGTACACCACAAACAACAAGTTTTTGAACTTGGAATGAACTTATCCAAAAATGCTAAAAACTCAGTTGGTTTATAAAATACATTTATAAAGTATTTATGTAAATAAAAAAATTAAAGTTTACTCACAATTTCTGGTTTATCAGTAAAAAACTTAACCTTGGTTGCTTGATACATAAATTTAATGCAGGTGCATTTGATACATTTGATACCAGATACATCCTGTTACCAATTGTAATCATAAAGTTAACATTTTAACAACACCTACGTTTTTATGAACATTTTTTTTGTAGATTATCAATATCCTTAAGTGCGCTTGTACAGTTTAAGCTTAAACACACACAAAATTTACTTCTAAATGTACTAAATACTCAGCCAACGCCTAGTTGCAAGTTTTTTAAAAGTGCAGTTGTGTAGCTTTATAATAGCTGTTTAATACTTTTTAGTTAAACCTCACCATCAATCTGCAAACACCGTTCTGCATTTTACTCAACATTTAATTAACTTAACTTTAACGCTAGTAAAAAAATCAAATAATCAATTTTGTTAGTTTTTTAAACTTAGTTTTTTGTAATTTGTTAGCAACACATTTAAATTTATTTTTTTGTTGTGATTAAAAAAATTAAATTAAGTAAGTCGACAATTCTTAATTTTTGTCATTTTAATAAATGTGTTCTAATTTTTTCTAGAATTAAAAATGTTGTTTTGGAAAACTTTATTTATTATTTTTTTTCTTTAATTGACACACAACCCAATACCTGCAAACGTGCGGGAAATTTTTTAAATGAGCATCCAACTAAACGAATAAAAACTTTGAAAAATTTACAAAACCCTTTTCAACTAAAATCATGCGAAAATTCAAAAAATTTAATTTATTTTCAAAAATTGGCAAATATTAGGTTTTCAAATGAAAAGTATATGGATATCATAAAGAAAACACCGAAACCATGTTTGAGAGCCAACAGTGCAAAATTCAAAGTTTTAACAATGACAAAGAAATTTTTAAATCTATGGAAACAATGAGTAACTTGGAGTTTTTTAATTTAGTTTCAAGTAGAAAAACTTTATATTAAACAATTCTTAATGTTTTTGCACACCATGATAAATATAATGATAAACCTGATAATCGTCAAAAACGCTTTGCTAATATACGTTCTTACAAAAGTTATTTTGTTTTTACAATTACGCAAGGAATGGAAACAATAATTAATAAATTAAAACAACTTGATTTTAACAAAAATTTTAAAAACATTTTGTCTGAATTTGAATATCAAATTTTAAAAACAAATTTGATTTATGTTGGTGCTGGACAACCCTCTAGACTATATGATCATGTTATTCAGACAAATTACATTTTACTTGGTCAATATGTAATTAACCCTCAAAAACTTCATTTATTTTTGGCCAGAGGAGTGATCCAAAATCACTTTAGTAAAATTATGATAGTTCCGTTTTTTGGCTCCAACCACTACCCAGCTGTCCTTTACAGTGTGCAAGCAACAGCTTGGGTGCTCAGAGATCATATTATAAATGAAAAAAACCATATGGAACTTGGCAAACTAAAACATAAGCTGTGTGTTGAGCCAAGTTATCCTGAGCTTTATTTGAAAAACTGTTTTTCAACTCAAGCTTTACAATTTGTCGCTGATTACAGTGTCAAAGCTGGCATTCAGCAAATTAAAAAATTCGGAATAATTTTATCGCTAACAAATCCAAACCAAAAAAAGGTTTGGGAAAACCAAGTTAGTTTTAAGACTCAGCCTTACATCGATTCGACTTTTAGTGTGACAAAAAACACTACTTTATTTTATCGATTTGGACTGCCATTTTATGACAACGAAAATATTAATCTTGTAACTTTAAATTCAAAAATACCAATTGACCACAAACTTGCGGATTTCTGATTTTATAGATACTCTCGTTCTGTGTTTATTGATCAACTCAAGTGCCTTGGTAGCAATTTCTGTTGTTAGTAAGACGTTTTTTATAATACCTTTTGTTGCATTTTTGTATTCTTGGACATGAAAAGGGCCAAGCAAATGTTGTATTGTGTCACCTGTGTTTACAAATGTAAAACCACACAAATGACAAGCATAATTTCCTTTGCTGAACGGCTCGTTACTGCCACAAATTTTAAAATGACGATTTAAATCTTTTTTCCAACTATATGCATCCCTACTGTCAGTTTCTGGTTTGTTCAAATGTTTTTCGTGAACTGCTTTAATGTGGAATTTAGAAAATTCTTCAAAATCTGTTTTAAACTTACAATAGTAGCAAGTAAAAATTCCTAAATTTGAACAATTCATTCCATCTAAGCGGTCAATAGGCTGACTGAGTTCTGGACTTTTGTGTGTTTTTATGTGCTCAGCGCAGTTTTCATTTAAAACAAAATAACGTGGGTTTGCATCATCGTGATGGGGGCATTTGAATTGGCCAATTAACTTATCATTTAGCATTTTTTATGGTGTGGAACAAACTGCCCAAGTGACATTAGTCTGTGGTTAACTGTATTTTCATGGTTTTGCAGATACTTATCTGATGTGTATTTAGTTCTACAGACAGGACACGAAAAAATTTTTGCGTTCTCTCTCGATTCACGATGTTTTTGCAACGATTGCTTTGATGCAAAAATGTTTCCACAATAATTACATTCAACTAATATAAAATATTAAAATTTGTTAAAAAATTGCATTTAAATTTCAAATAAAAAACTCATGGTCATTATTTCCAGTGGGTTTTTTTCTTTAAATAAAATTCAATGTTAAAATTATTTTGAGATAAAAGCAAAAAATCTTACCTTAATGAGATGGTGTTTATAATTTCTGGTAGTAAATTTTTCCGATATTTCTAATTTAAAATTAGACCAGGTTGGTTCAAATGATTCATCTCCTTTGTGCATAACGTTTGGATTGTCAACAATTAATTTATTATAAAGTAAAAACTCAAACGAAGAATGAAACATTGTTATTAATTGCGTTTCAAAATAAGTGCATTTAGTTGAACTTTGTCTGTATTTTGCGGCAATCAATTCAGCGTGTACTTGAATTAATAAAGAAGACAGTTTAAACGCAAAATGATTGTCAATTATCTTAGTTATTTTGAATTTTTTGTCCAATTTTTCAGCTTTAAGGTAAATTAAAGTATTTTTTCAAGCTTTAAAATTTAAAAAAGTGTTAATTTTAAAATAAAAATTGAATATTTGTTATAATTTACTTTAAAATGCTGCATTTAAAAGAGGAGGATAAGCAGACAGCGATGATTTCTATGTTTAAAATATTTAAAAAAATTATAAAACAATACAATTTATTTATTAAAATGATTTACTAAGTTGTTTTCAATTTCATTTGCAAGCCGAACTTTTTCAATCCAATCGTCTTCTTTAAAAACAAAATCAACTTTATGAAACGGGAGCATTCTTCTATAATTTTTTTCAGCAAATGGGATAACACAGATAAACAAATCAATAAAGGCCCACCCAAGAAGCTAATAAACAAACAAACAAAAAAACCAATCAAAAAGGGACCGCTCCTAAAGCTCCAACGATATTAGATACATGGCTACACAGAACAACTGTACCACCAACCTAATCATTAACATTTTTTATTATTTTTTGTAATTGTAATAAAATACTTTTAATCTTGTAGTGCACGTGTCTCGGTGAAGTGACTGGTGCTGGCGGTCAAAAACAAGCAAAGCGGTTTGTCTAAATTTTTAGTGGCAAACCCTTTTATTAGAATGTGAGACAAAAGAAGGGCAAAGACTAAAACAATGAACAGCAATGAATGGGCGGATTGCAATGAGTACAGTACGGGTGTGCAGTCCTCGAGAGCCAAAGAGAGCCAGCTAAGCCGACAGGTGTCAGTGCTTAAGTAGTCGATGACTGAATCAACAGAGAGCAGTTCTAATCATCGATGAACTTTGAGCTGATGAAAGAAAACCAGAGTGTGAATAGCGATTAACGGAAGTGGTTGTTAAGCGGTGTCACGGCTGGGCTCAGCGCTACTGTACTGGCTGGGATGACGGTTTTTTTGTTTTTAAGCAAAAATAAAGTAAAAGCGAGAAGACTACAGGCAAGCGAATGCTATTCGAGCAAGCAGTATGATTTCCTTTTATGAATTAAATTTGGGTCGACTTCCTACGTTAAGTGTAGCGTTCACTGTGCCACGCTGGCATTGAAGTTTACGTAGACAGTGAAGCTAAAATCTTCTTTCCTCAAACTTCACTTTCTCTTTCTTTCGTTCACGCTTATTGCGCTGCCAACCCTCATCACTTACAGAAAAGGGGACTGTGGCCCAGCGGATAAGGCGCCTGACTACGAATCAGGAGATCCAGTGTTCAAATCACTGCTGTCCCTGGAATCCTTGGATTCTTTTTTGTATCCGGATCTTTTTTGGGTTGTCGAGGATTCTTTTAACCTCGAGGAACGTTCCCTATTGAGCAAACTCCTAAAAAATCATTTTTTTTAACTCTTAGCAAAGTTAGCAAACAACTTTAGTACTGCTGGAAAGGTCTTGCCAAGAGGTACTTTTTAGCTATTACACTCTGAGGATACCTACTCTTGCACTTCCGGTTTGAGGAAAAACGATAAATTTTTTATTTTTTATTTAATATCAACTTTAAACAATAAACAATCAAAACTTGTTAAAAAACTTGATTTAAAAAATAAAATAGTGTTCCTTGCGACACCTGGTTGCACATAATCAAGATGAAAGCTCTGTTAGTTGCTGTACAAAAAAAACATTTTACATCAACAGAACAGTGTCAACGATTCCTTTGACTCGTCGACAGCCGTGCCTTGAAAACACCTCAGTATCACCGGAAATGTACTCATTCTGCTCAGCCATTTGCTCGATTTTATCTGTACCAGGATTGATATTTGGGTTTGTGAAATTTCGGTAGTCTTTCAGGTACTGAAAAATGCACTGCTTTACGTGAGATCGTTCTAGTGGCAGAAAAGGCAGAAACTGGTCAATGAAAGCTCGTTCAACTAGTTCACTATCCTTGAGGCCTCCTTCTCTGGTAAAAACGCCCGTGTTGTAGAGGTCTTTAAAATTCTCCAGTTTTAGTGTTTCACGAGGAATGCCGTTACTTTTGTGTTTCACAACAATGTCGTTGATTTCCTTGCCGCCAGTGTTTCTGCAAAATTAAAATAAGTACCGTGATTATTAGATCAGAAAAAACAGCATCAAACTGGATCAACTTACGAGAGCAGAATGAAAATGGCCTTTCGGCTGTTGTACGCCTTGCCGTCAATCGTCACCGGCTGTTCCAAGTAGGGAATGAGGACGTCCATAAAGCCAGCCGGGTACTTGTCCACCTCGTCAATGATGAAGAAAGATCGTTCACAGGTGCTGATGCCCTTATCGATGATGCGCATCAGTTCCATCAGTTTGGTTGCCGCTGAGGCTGCTCGATTGTGCGTCGATCCAGCGATGTAGTGCACAAAACTGCTCGTTTCTGTGTCTCTGTACTGCTTGTAGATGCCCTTGGCTAGGTGTTTGGCGAGGAAGGTTTTTCCAATACCGGTGACTCCGTGAAAGGAGAGCACCAGTGCCTTTGGCGGATCGTCATTGCGAAGGTGTTGGCGAACCAGGTTGACGGCTAGCGGAGCTGCAATGTGTTGACCGAAAACTTTTCTTTTCAACTCATAGTACTCGGGCTCGTAGTTGATCCATTTGCCGCCAGAGACGTAGTCTGAGGCAAGGTTGACCAGCTGGCTCTTCTCCCAGTCACGACCAGTGCACCACTCATTCTTCCAGTAGTACAGTGCACCGGATGATCCGAGTCCAGTGACGATGCTGCCAATTATAAATTGGCTTGCAGTGTCGGTCACCAACAGGGCGCTGATCAATGTGAAAAGGATGAACACAAGTTGCATTTTTTAAAAACAAAAAGCAAAAATGACATAAAGTTTTGGGGTAGGATGACTTTCAATGATGATTTATTGTAGCAAAAAGCCTCCTCGTTGATGATAAGCTGATTGTAGTACTCTCTGCCTATTGATAAGATAACATTTTTCTGATAGTATTTCTCAGTATAGCTTGTCAACAAGTGAATCAGTGTGCACTGCATTCTACTTCTTTTGCTGTACTTCTGTCCATCTGTCCATCTGCACACAGCCAGAGTAAGCACATGTTGATGTAGTGAAGTGCTCAGCAAAGAGTACACAGGCTCACAATAAGTGCTGATCGAGGTTACATTTCACTTCTACTTTACGGTTGTAAAAATGAGGTTAAAAGCTATTGTGAAACAGAAAAAATCAATTTACCCGATGTTCCGTTTATTTCCTCAATGTTGGCTTCCCTGCCCTAGGGAGGTTTCCGGTTTTGAGGGGCGTTTTAGAACACATTTATCTTGAGATTTTTTTAGCAGGCAAGTATTCAGTAATAGACAAAACAGAGTTTAAGGTTTTGTTTGCATATATTTTAAAAAGCTGTATGTGAAATAATCAAATTCTTGAAACTTTAAACAACAATATCTCATGATCTACATAAGTTATCAGGATTCTGTTTTCACCAAAATGTCCCGGAGGGTTTCTTCTACCGGAAATAGAGTCAAAAATCTAAAAAAATCAGAGTGAGACACGTGCTTTTAAAAGGTTTTAAGCGCAGTTTATTGTTTTCAAGTGCGCCCTCTACTGGAGAATCAGTTAAAATGGGACTTTATCTGTAATCGGCCATTACTCGAAAACCACTTGGACTTTCGGGATTTTGACTTCACCAAAATGTTCTTGGGATTTTGTTCTACTAGAAACAAGTTTAAAAAATTCAAAAAAGTTAGTAAACAACTAGTCAAATAGAGCCCAAACACAAAAAGTTTACCTTATCTTCAATCGGCCATATCTCGGGAACCGCTGGGAATTTTGGGATTCTGCTTTCACCAAAATGTTCCGGAAGGCTTCTTCTACCGGAAACGGGACCCAAAAAAGTAAAAATGCAGGAAGTGAGATTCGAACTCACGCCTCCCTAGAGAGACTGCGACCTGAACGCAGCGCCTTAGACCGCTCGGCCATCCCTGCCAGTGTTGAAGCCAAGTAGTGTGATGCGCACTTTAAGAAAAACCCAAATATTACAAAAGTTAGCTTTTCTGCGACTTCACCAAATGCTATTTTTAGTGATTTAGATTTCCTGGTAGTTTAGGAATAAAGCTATAAATATAAAGTCCGTAGAATATGCATTAGAAAGAATTAAAACGTCTTGAATTTCAATTTGAAAATGTGAGTTTTCCTGCGCCCTCCACAAAGTTTGTGACTCAATTCGGCTGATTTAACATTTTTTCAAATATCTCAACAATCACAAAACTTTTAAAGAATAAAAGAAAAAATTTATTAATTCAAAAAAACACTAGCCCACATTGTCAGTGAGAAACATGTGCACATCAGTGGAGGCGGCGGACTGCGACAGCAGACTGGCGGCCGTCCGACTGCCGACCAGGCTGACCAGCGAATGGGCGTCAAATCGGGTAAAGAGCACCGTGGCGGACATGGCGCCATAGTCGGTGGGCAGCTTCTTGCCCTGATTGGAGAGGTGCATGCTGTTGACCAGTTCCGAGTAAAAGTGCGGGTAGGTGGGCGGCTCGTAGAAGATCAGCTGGCGAATGCCCTTGATGGTGTGCCGGTTGAAGAAGTGGTACCGCTCGGTGAAGAGCAGAAAGTGTCGTCCGCCGGTGTAGAACATGTGCCGGGCGCGGGCCACCTTGCCCGCCTTTGTGTACTCGCAGATCTGATTGAAGCTGACGTCCTCGCGGCGAAAGTAGTTGCGCAGGCGGACAAAGTCAAAGTACGACGGCACGTAGATCATCGTGCGCACCTTCAGACTGTCCCTGAACTTGGGCAGAATGCTGTTGACGAAAAAGTCAAAGCGGGCGTCGGCGCTGTCGGCGAGCGTGCACCCGTCTGGCAGCGGCACCCGCTGGAAGATCTGCGGACACTGAATGAAGACGTGGTTGATGGCCGCCCTCGCCGGGCCCACCTCCGGCCGCCCCACCACCTTGCCGGCCCAGTTGGCGCTGTGCTGGTGGAAGAAGGCGTTCACCAGCGAGCTGGAGGCGGTGCCGCTGAAGAGCACCAGCTGACAGTAGTACTTCGCCCACAGCTCCAGCACCCACAGCTTCACGCGACTGTAGTCGACGCCGTGGTCCGCCCTTGGACGGCGGTGCAGGTGCGCCATGATGTGCAGCAGGTGCTCCCAGTTCTGCATGAGAAAGACGTCCGCCTGGTCGAGGACCACCACCTCGATTGAGGAGAGAAAGTCGTGGTCGTACTCGGCCTCGCCCTGGGCGCCCACCGCCAGACGCAGGCCGAGCGGCGAGCCGATGATAATGTCCGAGGAGTAAAAGTCCGTGTACAGCTTCAGCGAGCGCTTCGTCAGCGAGAGGCCAATGCGAAAGGAGTCGTCGATGTTGCCCGCAAAGAGGCGCTTGTAGTCGTCCGGCTTCTTCGCCCCCACCGGCGGCTCGTCCTCCTGCGGGCCAAACTCCTTCTTGAAGCGCTTGTAGTTCATGATGTTGATGCGCCGACTGCCGGTGTCCTTCACGTCGGCGAAGAGCAGGCTGATCATCGTGTTCACCGTCTGGTAGGCGGACTGCCGAAAGGGCGCCACAATGAGCACCTTCGCCCGCGTCAGGCCCTGGTCTCGGTAGGCGTCACCGCTCTTCAAAAGGGCACCACCACCACCACCACCATCAGCAGTAGCAGCAGCGCCCTGGTTGATCTTTGAGTTGTGGGCGAGAATGCGCGACCTCGTCTTGAGTATGTGATTCAGCGCGTGGAGGCAGTAGGCGACGCGGATCTGCTCGCCATTGCTGTCGTTCCGTTCCGCGTAAAAGATATCCCGATAAGAGGACATCAGCCCCAGCAGCTCCGTTTGAAAGGCACTCAGTGCTGGCTGCTGTTCGCCCACCGATAGCATCGTCTTGCCGATGTTCTCCACCAGCATGGACTTTAACTGCAGCTGATCGACGATGGTGAAGGGCTTCTCTAGGGGTGCTGTGCTCTGCTTCGAAAAGTGCCCCTCCACCACTTTGCTCTCCACGAAGGTACCCAGTGCTGGCCAGTTTAGCGTTCGGTTGCACCGCTCCGAGTCCTTTAGCAACTCAATGTCGGCGGCTTCAAAGTTGGCGTTGAAGTGGGCTGAAAAGTCGTCGTCGTGTTGACCACTTTTAGTAGCTCCTTCTTCCTCCTCATCATTGATTTTCCGCTTTTTGCCACGAAAAAACTTTCCCATTTTGACGATTCTAGAGATGAAAACAAATCACAAAAGTCAAATGTAAACACGTGCAAAAAAGTGCACATGTGAAAATATTTTCGATTGTTATGATACAAACATCGATAGTATCGATATTTTGAATAAAAAAATTTCAAAATTCAGCAAAAACGGCAAGTTGTTTTACTAATTTGAAACAAGTAAAAAACGAACCTCATTTTAGTGCACAAATAAGATAAAACATTAATTAAAACAAGTTTCAATCAGTAATTATTTGGAACTTAACAAAAAATATAAATCAGCTTTCATGGTAACTGAAAATAATCGCTTCTTTTTCGCTGAGTTTAAACTTCAAAAAGCAAAAGTCTCGAGTAATTAAATCACTTTTATTAGCACGTTAAAAGTATTTGCGTTCATGTACTGCACTTTACCTCAATAAATCAACATTTCTTCAGCTTATTATCGTTCAATAAAAAAGATAGACACTTCTATTTCAAGGACATCAACTGTTTTAGCGAAAACAGAGAGATTGTAAGATTTGATAAGTTTGTTCGGCTAGATAAAAAGAGTTATTTGGTGGTATAAAAAAATAGATTTTTGCAGTTTACTAGTTGAAAACTGTTTTTGGGCTGTATAACAGCGCTCAAACTTTTCTGCTGAAGTTTCAACAAAATGGCTTCAATCATCCACACTCTTCTTTTTGTCAGCCTCTTACTGTTGTTTCAGAAAAATTTTGTGAAAACTGAAAATGTAACTACGCCCACAACTCTTCCTTCAGCCACTGAGCTAGCTTCTCGACAAGGCTTCATCAAGAACATGACCCTTGACGCTTGGAACGTTTACAAGCAACATGCCTGGGGCTACGACAAAGTGCTTCCAGAGACAAATCGGACAAAAGAGTGGGACAAAGGTGAAAACGGCAGGACTATTGTCTCTTCCCTACCTACCTTTCACCTGATGGGCCTGACAAAGCAGTTCAACCAGGACCGAGAGTGGGTCAAGAATGAGCACAACTTGAGCAGAGCTGACAATCAGTTTGGCGCCTATGTGACGATCATCCACCACCTTGGCGGCCTGCTCTCCACTTACGCCCTCACCGGAGATGAGCTTTTTTTTGAAGAAAGCTCGCGAAGTGGCCTTTGCACTAAAAAGCAAATTCGATTTAAAAAATAGTAAGTGGAGATTTTAAAAAAATATTTTTTTGTTTTTCTTTTTTCTTTGACTTTGGTTTACTTTCCCGTACTACAACAAAAATTTAATCTTACAGATGAAAGTGACTTTATTCCACACACTTTCATTTCTGAGGTCGCCTTTGAGCAGCCAGAGCTGTACCTGCTAGCGGAACTGATTGGCAGTGGCAACGGAGATGAACATTCCGGCACTGCCTGGCTCTCCCGTCTTGCCCAGATTCGCAGTTTTATTGTGGACAAGCATAAAGAACCGTCCGGAAAGGGTTTCCTGTCTTTTTCGCAGAGCGCTGTAACGGGTTCGCAAACTCGGAAGGCATCAGTGGATGGCAAGTCATTTCAAATCTTCTACAATCTTCTCCGCTCGTACCTGCTTTCAGACCGAACAAAAGTGGCTAACTTGGCGCTATTCCAGTCACTGGTGGACACGTACCGGGAGGCGGGAATGTTTGAGATGTCGCCGGTGAAACCTGGTCTTACCTTCACTCGAGAGTATGACATTGGAAAGAGAACTCTCAGTGGACCACTGCAACTCGATGCCAGCACCTGTCAACTGGGCGCCATGCTTGCTCTCGCTGGAAGGCAGTTTCAAGTGCCGAAAAATAACCGAATTACGGAGGCGGAAAAAGCCGCTCGACGCTACTGGGAACTAGCACTGAACATCACTCGAACTTGCACATACTTGCTGGAAAGCACAAAAACAAAGTTGTTGCCAATGCGTGCAGAAAGTCTTTTGAACCAGACTTTTTCGGCAAGTGAGCAGTTGGCCGTTTCACTGGTCTATTCTCTTTCAAAAACTAAGTAATATACTGGCTTTTTTCCAATTCTTTCTAGTTTAATCCTTTCTACCACAATCCTTTTTTAGCCATGAACTGGCAGAGACGTACTTCATTCTATGGCGACTAACCAAAGAACCAATTCGGCGTGAAAAGGCCTGGAAGTTGGCAAAAGCCATTCAGGCTCACCAACGGACGCCCTGGGGCGGTTATACGCCCATCGACGATGTGAACACTGTGCCCACCAGCCACAAAAAAGAGCCAAAACAGGATCCGCTGTTTCTCAGCGCCACCTTCAAGTACCTTTACCTGACTCAGGTGGAGGATGAAAGTGTTGTGCCGCTGGACAAATGGGTTTTCAACGCTGCTGGCCACCCACTGCCAATTTGTGGACAGCATCCGTTCTATCCAATCCATGCCTGCATTATCCATGTGTAAAAAGCGATTTTGGCTTTGACAAAAATACTAGTTTTTGTATAAAACAAATGCAAGATTAGCAGTTGATTTTTAATTCTGCACAAAAACGTGTTTGTACACTTGCTAAAAACATATTTTTCTGGGGCTCAGTGAAAAAAAACACAAAGGTAATTTAACAGTGCATCACATTAAAATGCAGGGTTGTAGTGGTAAATTTATTCACCTCAAAATTTGTAAGGCAAATCATCTGTCATGTTTAATGAAACACAATCTTGACAGTTTTTACTTTTCAACTTTTTTTTGTTGTTGTCGTTTCTTAGAAACACTGGCGTAGTAACACGGAAAACACGTCAAAACAGTTTAAAAAGACATTCAAATTGGCAGTAGCTGATGATGGTGATGACGGCTGATCCCAATGATCAGATTAGAAAAGTAGCTAACTTCAAAATTGTGTTTGTTTGCGTCTTCGCTTTCCATGTATAAAAAGAAATTTTTTGTCAGTTGTAGTTAATTTTATTTTTCAGACAAAATCTGCCAAAGCAAACAGTGTTGGCCGGGGCAGACAGAGAAAACCAACTGCCTCAAAATGATGTTGTTTTCATTCTTTTATCAACTTTTTGCCGCCGCTTTACTCCTTCTGCTGATTCATTTTCAGCCAACTGAAGCAAAAAATTTCACCCTGCCAAAAGTACCTCCTCAAATAAAAATCCCTACACCAAATGAGTTGGCCTATCGCCGAGAGATTATTAAGAACATGACCCTAGAAGCCTGGAACTGCTACAAAAAGTACGCCTGGGGCGACTACTCGGTGTTGCCAATGCAGAAGAAACCGCTGCACCTAAAAGGCGCCGGTACCGGTGCCACCATCGTCTCTTCGCTGTCCACACTGCACCTAATGAACCTGAAGGAGCAGTTCAGCCAGTCTCGAGAGTGGATCACTGAACAGATGGACTTTACCAATATCGACAGTGAGGTGAACGTTTTCAGGACGATCGTGGAGCACATCGGCGGCTTTCTTTCCGCTTATGCTCTCACTGGTGATCAGCTGTTTCTGCAGAAAGCCCTTGAGGTGAGCGAAAGTATTAAGGGCGCCTTCAACACTAGCACAGGTAAAATTGATGGTTGATAAACAGTGCAGTTGTTTTCAACACTTTTTTAACTTACTATAAATTAAATTAGGTTTGCCGACGCGATTCTACCATCCTAAAAGCGCTGTTTGTGACGGAGTGACCATTCACACGTCGCGAGCAGCTTACGAGCAGCCGGAGCTGTATCTGCTGGCCGATCTTATCAACAGCACTTTCTCCGCTTCCACTCCAAAACCTTCCCCTTCCGCCTCCCCTTCTGATCTTTCATCAGTCCTCGCTGCTGCCGCTGACTTTGCAATTGCCTCTGCCGCCAATTGGCGAGCTCGTCTGCTTAAAATTCACAACGTCGTCAACGCTCTTCAAAAGCCAAATGGGACCAGTCTCATTCCCAACTCGATTCACGTTGAGCAAGAGGGAAAGTGGAATGGCAAGTTGGCTCTGCTGACGGACGATTCCAATGAGTTTCTCTACAACTTGATTCGCTCTTTCGTTCTTTGGCCAAAGCGAAGAGCCGTCAACCTGGACCAGTACCGAAACATAGTGCTGCAGTCGTACCGAAAGGCGGGCATGTTCCAGCCAGTTGATGGTGGGATGCTCTTCCTTAAAGCGTACGACCTGGAGCACAACCAATTTCGAAATGACACTCTTTCAAGTCTGTTTGAGCACTCCAGCTGCCAGCTGGGCGCCCTCTTTGCGCTGGCCGGCAGAGAGCTGCAGAAGGTGGCGAACAATAGCTTTTTCAAAAACGACAAGGCTAATGCCAAATATCAGTGGGAGCTGGCGAGAAATCTCAGCCAAACTTGCGCTCACCTGACCGAGCTGACACAGACTAAACTGCTTCCTAATACCAGTTTGCTGAGGCAGATAAACAGAACCTGGGCTTTCAAAACGTTAATTTCCTTTTCCCAAACCAAGTAAGTGGCGCGTAATAGAAACATTGAAAACACTTTTTTTTCTAAAACTTGTAACCTCTTTTTCAGCTCTGAGTTGGCGGAAACCTACTTCATCCTCTGGCGACTGACCGGTGAAGAGGTGTGGCGTGATCGAGCTTGGAAGTTGGCACTGGCAATTAAAACGCATTTGAGAACGCCCAATGGCGGATTTGGAACGATTAAATCGGTAGACAAAGTGCCTACTGAATTTGAACCTTACGCACACCAGGATCCGCAGCTGATCAGCGCCACCTTCAAGTACCTCTACCTGACTATGGTTGAGGATGAAAGCGTTCTTCCACTAGATAAGTGGGTCTTCAACGCTGCCGGCCACCCACTTCCAATCTGTGGTCAGCATCCGCTTTACCCTAAGGCTGCCTGCAGTAAATAAATTGCAATTTGTTGCCCAGGAAGTACTCATGCAGAACTTTTACTGGTAAAACTATTTTTCAAGTCAAATAAGCATAATAATATTAATTTATTCACTTAATTTCACTGTACAACAAGCCTGTTTTCATTTTTCTGTCAAAACTCAATGATAGTACAGTAGTAACCAGCACCCATAGCAACTGTCACTTTTCACTAAGTTTTTGTGCATGTTTTATGCAACTTTCAAAACCCTTCAAAACAGGAAAACTTTGGAAGAAGCTGGCCATCATTGCTTGATTGCAAATGTTGATACAAAATGATCAGCGGCTAATTCTGCTAATATAAAAAGTGTTTGTGTAAAATTTTATTTTCAGCAGACTTTTTACTTCTAATGAACTAAAAATGTCTGTAACAATATCTGTTTGTCTACGCTTTTCTGCCATTCTGCTGCTGCTGTTTCAGCAAAGTTTGGTAAAAACGGAAAATGTGACCACAACACAATCCTCCCCTTCAGCCAGCGAACTAGTCAGCCGACGAGAGTTCATCAAGAACATAACACTAGAAGCCTGGAACGTCTACAAGGAGTACGCCTGGGGCGACTACGCCGTCGTGCCCACAGAAAAGTCGTCGCCGAGCGGTCTTAAAGGCACCGGCGGAACTATTGTCTCTTCTCTCTCCACACTCCACTTAATGGGCCTGATGGAGCAGTTCAACCAGGGCAGGGAATGGGTAAGGGAGATGAACTTCAGCAACATCGATACGCCCATTGTTGTCTACAAAGTCATAACCGAGCAGATTGGCGGCCTGCTCTCCACTTATGCGCTCACTGGTGATCAACTGTTCCTGAGGAAAGCCATTGAAGTGGGAGAAGCCATCAAGGGCGCCTTTAACACCAAAACTGGTAAATAAAAAAGGAGAAAAATCTTCTAAGTTTAAATTGTTTTTCCAATATTTTTTTCTAGTTTCACCGACCACACTTTACAACCCGAAAAAGGGCGTTCGCATTGGAACCACCACCGAAATCGGTTTTGTCTCTTTTGAGCAGCCAGAACTAGGCTTATTGGCCAACCTTGGAAACGACACCACCTGGCTAAATCGTCTTGGCTTGATACGTAACTTTATCACCACATTAGACAAACCAAAGGGGCTCTTCCCTATGAAGGTGGATGTAGAAACGGGTTTGAGAACAGACGGCCGTGTGCAGTTAAAGTCAGTCAACAGTGAGCTTCTCTACAACCTCATTCGAACTGCTTTACTCACCCCCGCTGGTACTTGGCTAAAGTGGGCCGATTTGGGCCTGTACCGGAAGGCTATGAAGTCCTATCAACAGGCGGGAATGTTCAATCAATCAATTGGCTCTGGGTACCTCTTTCCAAACGAGTATAACTTGGAAAATAGTACATTTTCCCCAGAACCAATGCTCCACGACAGCTCCTGTCAGCTGGGCGCCATGTTTGCCTTGGCGGGATGGCAGCTTGAGCTGGTCGCCCAAAACAGTACCAAAAACGGTGAAAATTCCACTGAATTGAATGAAGACTCCCGATATCAGTGGGCGCTGGCGAGGAATCTTACTCGAACGTGTGCCTACGTGGCGGATCAGACAAAGACAAAACTGCTGCCAGTTCTCACTGTTCTTACACAAAACTCCACATCAGCTGAGCTTCCACCCAGTGTCACCGTTTACCGGCCCTTCGTCGAGTCTGCGTAAGTTTTTCTGGGTTGCAAACAATTTAAAACAATTTTGTTACTACAGTTCTGAGCTGGCAGAGACGTACTTCATTCTCTGGAGGCTCACCCGAGAGCCAGTGTGGCGTGAGAAAGCTTGGGAGCTGGCACAAGCTATTCCAACGTACCATAAAACGCCCAATGGCGGATACGCCTCAATAATCGATGCCAATGCCGTCCCTGTTACCTCTTTTAAAGGTGTTCAAGACCCACGGTGGATCAGCGCCACCTTCAAGTACCTTTACCTGACTCAGGTCGAGGATGAAGGTGTTCTGCCACTGGACAAATGGGTTTTCAATGCTGCCGGCCACCCCCTGCCAGTTTGTGGACAACATCCGACGATTTACCCAAAGACTGCTTGCAGAAGCAATTGAATGTTTTTTGAGTTTATTGTAGTTGTTTACACGTATTAAAAACATTTTTATTTACAACTTCAACAGTTTAAAGTTTTGCCGCAATTTCTTCGCGGGGCATTCAAATCAGCCATCAGATACGTACAGTCTGACGGTAGTCTGATGCAATGCAAAAAAAATGTGGTGAAAAATGCTCCACTATTTTGTTGATTGCTCATTCTCTTCGTGTTTTTCCAGCCAGCCGGTCATACTGTTGCCGACTTTGCCCAACATTCCTGCAGCAAAACACTCCAAACAACTCTGACAACTCTGAACAATGTCCGACCATCTCGGCAAGGATATGCGCAAGGTGAAGGACGACAAGGGCACGGACAAAGAAGAGAAAGACATTGTCCCGCTGGACAATGCGGACATTCAACTGTTGCGCAGCTACGGATCCGGCCCTTATGCGAAACGCATCAAAGCCGTAGAGGGCAGGATTGCCAGCACACTGAAGAGCATCACCGGGCTGATGGGCGTCAAGGTAAACCTTGTATCAGGGTTGCTTCGTAATTATTGTCATCATTGTCTCGTATTTCTAAATTCTCTCACTCGGCCAGGACTCGGACACTGGTCTCGCCCAGCACAGTCTCTGGGACCTGGTGGCTGACAAGCACGTGGTCACCAATGAGCATCCGCTGCTGGTCGCCCGCTGCACCAAGATCATCAAGGCCAGTGAGAAGCCTCCCGCTGAGGAGCGGATCGACGCTGGAAGCCTCTTTCACGATGGTTCTGACCCGGCTCCCGAGGACATGTACATGATCAACGTCCGTCAGTACGCCAAGTTTGTGGTTAATCTCGATGAGAATGTCGCCCCGACGGACATTGAGGAGGGCATGCGAGTGGGCGTGGATCGGGTCAAGTACACAATCAAGCTGCCTCTGCCGCCAAAGATTGACCCAACCGTGTCGATGATGCAGGTTTGTTTTGTTTTGCAATGTCTTTGAGTTGAGTAGTCAACAAGTAGGAACAACTTTTCTTCTAGGTTGAAGAGAAGCCCGATGTCACTTACTCCGACGTGGGCGGCTGCAAGGAGCAGATTGAAAAGCTGCGAGAGGTGGTCGAGGCGCCGCTCCTGGAGCCGGAGCGTTTCGTCAAGCTGGGCATTGACCCGCCGAAAGGCGTTCTGCTGTACGGCCCACCGGGCACTGGAAAGACACTGTGCGCCCGTGCCTGCGCCAATCGCACAGACGCCTGCTTCATTCGAGTCATTGGCTCGGAGCTGGTGCAGAAGTACGTCGGAGAGGTAAGTGGGGAAATGGCTTTGTTTAAATGTTTAAACTCGTTTTTCCGTTTTTCCAGGGAGCCCGCATGGTCCGTGAGCTCTTTCAGATGGCCCGCTCAAAGAAGGCGTGCATCATCTTCTTTGACGAGATTGACGCCATCGGCGGGGCGCGCTTCGACGACGGCGCCGGCGGCGACAATGAGGTGCAGCGCACGATGCTCGAGCTGATCAACCAGCTGGACGGCTTCGACTCGCGTGGCAACATCAAAGTGCTCATGGCCACCAATCGGCCGGACACACTGGACCCGGCGCTGATGCGCCCCGGGCGGCTGGATCGGAAGATCGAGTTCAGCCTGCCCGACCTGGAGGGACGAACGCACATCTTCAAGATTCACGGCCGCTCGATGAGCGTCGAGCGGGACATTCGCTTTGAGCTGCTGGGCCGGCTCTGTCCGAACTCGACTGGGGCGGACATTCGCTCGGTGTGCACCGAGGCGGGCATGTTCGCCATTCGCGCCCGCCGCAAGCTGGCCACTGAGAAGGACTTTCTCAACGCCATTCAGAAGGTGATCAAGCAGTACGCCAAGTTTAGCGCCACTGCCCGCTACATGATGCACAACTAACTTACTTACTGGAAGTGGTCATTCGGAAGAGTGAACAAAGTCTCGCCAGCGCAATTATTTCAATCTTTCTCTAAATTCCTTATCAAACACAAATACTTATTTTTTAATTACAATGTAAAAAGATGAATAAACAGTTTCAATAAGACACACTTTCACTCTTCAACAATGGGCAGGGTGTCTTCCGGTGGTGCACCTCGTCCCTTGTACTTCTTGACGCCGTAGTAGATGATCAGCGTGAGGGCGACCAGGCCGGCAATGACCACTGCCACGATAAAGTCCACCGTCCAGAGGGTGTCCGGCTTGTCGCCGTTGCACAGTTTCCCTAGAAGAAGAATTTTTGGGTTAGTTGAAGACACAGTGTTTTAAAAAGTAGACAGTGTGTACCTGTCATAAAGATGTCCATGTTCTTCTTGGTAGGCAGGAAAGTCTGTATCTTCAGATCTCGCGTCACAAAGGAGGACTGCTTGAAAATGTGCTCGGATGTGCTTGGATCAGAGGAGGGAGGAGGAGTCGGTTCATCATCGCCGTTAGCGTTCTGCACCTTAATTGAGGTAAAGTTGAGCGACAGTCGGGAGTTGCAGGCGTAGCAGTGCAGTGGGTCAGTTTCAAATTGCGTCAGGTTGGTGCTGGACAAGAGGATGATTTTGTCTGCAACAAAAGTACAGCTTAGGTTAAGAAATGGAAACCCTTTTAACGACAGTTATTACCATAGAACTTGGGCGATATTCCCGGAAAAAGTTCCTTGGTGATTGGATAGCTGACCATCAGCTCAAAGAGCGAGGAGGCGTTCGTTTTTGCGTTCTTCTTGAAGATGGCCACCAGGTAGCCATCGGCACCAGAGTGCGAAGCAAAGTTGAGCACAAACACCTCGGAGAGGCTGGCCTTGTCGCAAATGCTGAGGTCGTTGTTGACGGAGGCATTGCTGGGAATGTCGAAGCCGGTGGCCACCGTTCGGTTGTCCACCGTCACGTAGGTGACGTCAATCTGGGCGGCAAAGCGGATCATCATGCAGTTGGTGCCATTGCTGTCGTACACTACGTTCCACCACTTGGCTGGGGGACTCGGATTGGGCGGCAGGGTGGGCGTAGGGGCAAAGGTGGTAGTGGTCGTTTTCGAAGTGGTCGTTGGGTGGTGAGTGGTGGTGGTAGTGTGGTGAGATGATGAGCTGCTCGTACTCGAATTCGACGTGGTCGGCTTCATCGTAGTTGAACCCATCGTCGGCTTTTGGCTCGTCGACGAAGAGGCCGTCGTCTGCGGCCAAATGGGAAACTCCGATCCTCCCGTCTGTTCGGTGGTAGGATTGTCATTGTGATTTGTCACCACGTTAGGGGTTACAGTAGTGCTTGAGACGGTAGTCCTTGGAGCTCTGGTGGTCGTGGTGGTAGTGGTGGTGATGGTCGTTGTCGTCTTCGTAGTTGTCGTCCTCGTCGTTGTTGTTGTTGTTGTTGTTGGTTTTGCTGTTGTTGTAGTCGTTGGTTTTGCTGTTGTTGTTGGTGGTTTGGCGGTTGTCTTTTCTGTTGTCAAGTGTGTGACCGTCTGAGGGCTTTCACTGGTAGTTTGCCGGTGTGTCGTGGTGACGGTCGTCGAAGCAGCAGCAGTGGCCGTCGTCCTGGCCGGAGTTTCCGTCGTCGCCTTAGAAGTGGTCACGAGTGGTGCCTCAGTGAGATGAGTAGTTGGTGGTGGTGGTATACCGTCACTGGTCACCCTGGTAACCGTCGTCCCTTCAGTAGTTGAGCTGTTGGTTCTATTTTGATCACCAGGTTCGTTGATTGTCTTGGCAATCGTCAGAGTTCCTGTGATTAGTAATGCAGTCTAATTAGTCACATTTCTAATTCCTCCCCAAATGTCTTACCTGCAAGCAGAATGCACAGAAGTGCACTGAAAAGTGCAGCATCAGCCTTCATCTTTGCTGGCTGGCTGGATCGTCAACTCAGACAGTTAGTTAGTTCGCAAGTGTCAAACGCTCTACAAAAGTGCAAACAATGATGCAGCGGCTGCACTGCAGTCTCCACAGTGAATGATCGTTATCATCACCTTTTGATCACTGACAACACGAGCGGCAACAACTCTACCGCCGCCGCCGCCGTATACACTCACAGTTCAGTAACTCCCCACGGTAGACAACTGGCAAACCTGATCGTTACGCGTTGGGCACCAGCGGAATGCGCATCAGTCGCAATACTGCTGGTGGATCATTTGCTGGCACGATCTGATGGTGCTCTATTGTGAGAGTGAATGAGAGAGAAAATGAGAGGGGAGAAAGGACAAGGACGATTACCCCGTTGTTGCCGGAGCACACATCAGCCTGGTTGACATTTGCACAATCTCTAGTTTGCCATCAAATCAGCTTTCAGTGCGATAACACTCACAGTGCGCACTATCTGCCACTGAACTGAACACTGTTGAAAGGTGTGATAAGTGTGACCACGGCGTTATCAGTGAAAGAAAAATCAACAAAAAATAGTCAGATGAGCAGAAGCTTTTTCAGTGCAGCAGTAACTCTGACTGGAAACAACAGCGCACAGCGCAAGCCCACAAAATACCGCTACCAGTTGGATAAATAAATAATGATCACATTTAATTTCAAACACTTCAATTCTTTTGGCGGCAGCAGCAGAAAAAGAAGAAAGTGCTGCAAATGATGCGCTGCAAATGCTGAATGCCCACAGTCACACACTCATTTCGGTAAAAGTTAAGTAAGGATTAAAAGTTAAATGTCGACTAGTTCTGCGTACTTGGTGCCGTCAATGGCGATGACCACCTGCGAGTAGCCAGTGTCGAGCAGTTGCAGCAGCTGACCGCTTGCCTCTTCGTAATTCGGATTCGCCAGACTGCTGCCCGACTCTTCAAGGAGGCTGTTGCTGTTCTGACAGTGGTACTTGACCACAGAGTTTGGCAGTTGATTGCTGGGGTCAGTCGAAATCAGGTCAGAAGAGGACTCGTCCCCCTCTTCTCCGTTGATCAGTGGAGACTTCTCGTCGATGGCCACGGTCGAAGAGCCATCCGCCTGTTTATCCTCCTGCTGTGACACCCCCTGCTCACCCTGAGCAGTGGTAAAGTGGCGACTCTTCTGGTGAAAGAGGATGTGAAGAAAGTTGACCAGTGTCGGGTAGTATTGAGCGCACTTCCAGGTAAAATTGTGATTGCCTTCCTGAAACTTGTGCAGTTCCTTGTAAGTGGCTAGAGAACTCTGCGGTGTGGAAAACAAAGTTACTCAACGGTAAACAAACAACTGTACCTAAACCAACTCACATTGAACAGCTTTTGCATCATCTCGGAGGGAATCAGCTCATCGGCCAGGCCGGAGATGAACAAGGTGGGCAGTGAAATGGTGGATATCGCCCGAAGTGACTGGTACTGGTTCTTGTAGAAACAGTTCGGTATAAGGCGAAAAAAGCGTGCGAAACATGACTGACTGCGTCCGGAGCAGAGCAGGTGACGGGAGATCTCCGGTATGCTGGTGAAGGTGTTCTCCACAATCAGCGCCGCTGGTTTGTAGTTTGACTGCAACTTCGAGCTGGTCATCAGCAGGTGGGCGACGCCGATCACCACCGCTCCGCCCAGAGACCGACCAAAGAGGACAATCTTCGAGGAGCAAATGTCATTGCGACCGTGGAGAAACTTCAGCGCTGCGTAGGCATCCTGCAGCAGACCTGACTCTGAGGGAGTGCCCTTGGAGAGGCCGAAGCCTCGGTACTCCACGAGGAGGACGTTGCACTTCAGTCGATTGACAAAGTCAATTGCATTAGGCAGGCGATGGCCAATATTGCCGGCGTTGCCGTGAAAGTAGACTAGCGTGGGCGAGGTAAGGCTCTCCTCGTGTGATGGCCTCTTCAGGAGGATTGTGTGAATGATGACATTGTCCTCCGTTGTGATGTAGTGCGTCTCAAAGTGTCGGAAGCCGTAGCTCTTCGGCGTCAGCACCTTACTTCGAGAGTCCTTTGGACAGTCCGGATTGTACAGCAGCTGGTCGCAAAGCTGATAGACGCTGTCTGTTGAGTGCAGAAACCAGGAGTTGATATAAACAGGATAAAAACTGAGGAACAACAAACTTACAGAGAAAGTAGGAAACCACAATGAGGACCGTTAGGAGAACGCCGATGATGTAGGAGATGAGGGAAAAGACGCACAGAAAGACCAGAATGGGCTTCCAGTTCCGCCTGACCACACAACTGAACAGGCGACAGTATCTCCACAGTTGTGTGCAGTACGATTGGACTCTTTCTAGGAAAACCATGGCCATTTGTTTACAAACGACTGATGGTACTGCTGGTGCTGATCTTGACACACAAAAAAAGTTCACCCAAAGTTGTTGATCATCTTCAGGCAGTAATGGCAGTCAGTAATAATGGCCACATGGTGACTGGCAAAGTGGAGATCAAGCAAGACTAGAAAAGTGAGATGGTGGTGGTGGTGGTGGTGGTGGTGGTGAAAGTGCAAAATGAGAAACGTCAATGAACCAACAAACACTGTGCAAATGTGAAAACACAGTGCAATGTGCAGTCAGGCATTTGTTGTTTTTGCTCCCCATTTTGAGAAGCTGCAGAGAAGCATGCGCACGCCGTGCGGTACTAAAGAAAATCGCCCGCGCGTTTCCATTGACAACTTTGGTCCACCACCATCTCTGAATACTAATCACTATCGCTTCCAATTGCATTTATTTGATGGCTGAAGTATGGGTGTCATCTCTCTTATGACGTCCAAGCAGTGATGGATGGCAATTATAAATGTTGTATGTACACACAGGGGAATGGAAAAACTTTCCGAGTAAGGGGATAGGTCCAAGTACAAGAGTGTCCCCTTTCAGGCTTCAATTTCGCCCATGTACAGCTGTCGGTCGCTGGAGCAAGACAGAACTGAAAGAGAATATGGTGTGAAATTAGAGAGATTTCTGCCTTTCACAAAATCATCAATTCCCTACCGATAGGCTCCTTGGGGTGAAAGACAACCTCATTAACTGAACCAGTGTGGCCGGGCAGTTTGTAGAGAATGCGTTTGTTGTAGACGTCCCAAATGTTGACAAAGCGGTCGGCACTGCCTGCTGTGACGCGACGGCTGTCCGGTGACCAGGAGCATCGAAGGAGGTTCTTTTCAAAGTTGTGCTGGTGACCGGTCAGTGTTTTGAGGTTCCGGTTTGTCTGCACAAACGGTCTTATGTCCCAAATGCATACTGAAACAAACAAACATCGAATTAACTAACTTGCTCATCTCCTCTATAGTTGACCACTTACAAGAGTTGTCCATTGAGTTGGAGAGCACTAAATTTCCGTCCGGAGACAGTGCAAGGCCGGTGATAGTGTCAAAGTGGCCTGCCATCGTGTACAGCAGCTTATTTTTTCGCATATCGTACACCTTCAGAACGTTCTCAATTCCACCGACAATCACCTGATCGGCAGCATCGTTGAAGGTAACAGCCGTTAGTTGGTAGTCGTCTTTGAACGTTGAGACCACGCCTCTCTTTCTAGTGTCCCAAATTCTGACCGTCTTATCGTCAGAAGCGCTGCAAAGTAGCGCCTTATTTGCGTCTCGAGAAGTAGAACACGAGTTGACGATTCCCTGGTGTCCAGTAAGTTTCTTCACTCGAACACAAGTGCCCGCGTCCCAGATAATTACATTCTTGTCAGTGGAAGCAGAAAATATCAAGTCACCTTGTGCTGAAAACTGCACATCAAGAATTGCTCCTTTGTGGCCGCCATTCAACAGTGCGTAGCTTTTGCATTCATCATAGGTGTTCCACAAAACTAAAAACAACTTTGTAAGTTTAAAACATCGAAAAACAAAGCAGACTTACGGATATTCCTGTCAAAGCCGGCGCTTACTAGCGTTTCCCCATTCGGATGGAACTTGCAAGACGATATCTAATCAATCAAAGAATTTGTCAGAAATGAAAGTGAGATCAACAGTACCAACTCACTTCAGACTCGTGACCGGTCAGAAGCATGATGGGCGCTGCTAGATTAGATGTCCGTTTAATCTACAAAAATGTTCAAATTGGTTAGTTGACAAAAACAAGTCCAAAATTTGTTGTCAAACATTACCGAGGCAACTTGCTTGGAGTTATCTCCTTCCAGTGAAACCAGCTCATTGCGAGGCCTCTTTTCAGTAAGCACCAACGCCATGTCTTCTCCATGTCGCTTCATCTTGATCAGATTTGTCTCAGACTGTAAAAAAGATACAGGAATCCAAAAAATACCCGGCCAGATGGAACACAAAAACAATGCTGAAGAAAAAAATGAAGCACCGGCATACGTTCTATACGAAAGGACATTTGATTAAAAAAAGATTCAATTTTTCAAATCCATTCTTAATCTCAAAATTGCTTTCACATTTGCGATTTTATTATCTGTGCACAGTTTGTTATGCTTAAAGTCAAAGTACATGTGAGTATACGTCAATTTGTTTGAACAAGAGTAACAAATGAACAACATTTTTCTCAGTCAATTATGCAGTCCAGCGGGAGGATGAATCGTGAATAAAGCAAGGATGTGTGGTGCTGACAAATCAACTTGAGACAGCTTTCAAATAAAAAAATGTTGTAAAATGCAGAAAGAAGAAAGAAATAAGATGATTTGGCAAATCACATTAAAATGCAAAAAAAGAGATATAGATAGAGGTTGTGGTGGTGGTAGTTGTAGATAGAGAGAAAGAGAGAGGTGTGTTTGAAGATAGAAATGACTAGAAAGGGATTGTGAGAGACTGAACAAAAGGGAGTGTTTCGTAGGTTGTTCAAGACGTTGTGAGGCGATTTTTGTAGGTAGAGTTTTGGGGGGAGAAGGACTCATCGGTATCAAAGGGGGTGAAGTATTTGTAATAGTGTCCACAAAGAAGGAGGATGGGGAAAACAATGATGGAATGTGTGTTGAAGAAAGGGCAGGAGATGTTGATGTTGCCCTACTAGATGAACTCGACAAAGATGGCGGGAAAGAGGCCCTCCCTGGAGGGGTCACTCTCCATGATGCCCGACATCCAGTCCTCGTCGGCTGTCCGTTCGTTCAGCACGAGGATCACCTCGCCGGCTTTGAAGGACAGCTCATCGGTTTGATCGGCGTCGCAGTCGTACAGTGCAATGGCTCGCCGGTACCTGGGCAAGGGCGACTGGTCACCGTGTGGTTTCTGTCATCATTAAAAATTATATTTCAAAATCATTAAAAAAATTCTAAAAACGCCGACAACAACAAACCTTTCTCGGCGGCGGCACTGGGAGGAGTGCACTGCTGCTACTACTGGTTGGCTTTTGCACACAGCTTGAGACACTGGGACCGATGGGAGTGGAGGCGCCTGCTGGCAAAAAGCTGCTTCCCTGATAGGGCGCTGGCTTTACCTGACTGGGCTGATTCGTCGTTTGAGGAGGACCTTCCCGATTATTGAAAGGTGCTAGGTTGCCACCACCACTGTTGCTACTGTTCAGCGTCACTTTGCTGTAGATGTTCCCCGTGCTCTTGTTGCTGTTGGTGGCACTGCTCATCGACAGATTGCTCGCCGATCCGGGCACAAAAACGGAGACAATGCCCGACGGCTTGGCAGGTATTGCGGGCTTGGCCAACACCCCCGAAGCACTTGAAGCAGTGCTGCCTGATCCACCCGAGGTAACAATGTTCGTCTGACTGCCCGAGTTGATGGCAAACGCTTGGTAGCCGCCGCCGCCGCCTGAAGTGACCAGCGAGTTGTCCACTGAGTTGTTACGCGCGTGGTGCATGTTCCGACTTCGAACGGTCAGATTGGACTCGGGCCTCCCACCAGTGCTGCTGCTGTTAATGCTCACAGACGGAGAGTGGGTGGAGGTGGTGGCACCCACTGTCGTCGGTGCAATGATGTGACTGTTATTATGCTGCTGCAGCTGTTGTTGTTGCTTTCCGAAGCCGGTAGCAGTGGCGTAGTTGCTAATGTCCGCCGAGGCGGCTCGAGAGTGACCGGAAACAAAAGCCCGATTCGGTGCCAGTCCCACCGGTGGAAGTACTTTGGAGGCGGTGGTAGTGGTAGTGGTGCTGATAGTGCTTTGAGGCTCCATCGACTTTGAGGCAGCTTCAGCGACAAAGGTGGACGCCGTTTCGTGGCCGGCAGAGTGACGAGCCCTACTCCGACTACTGTTCCTGTTCGAGGCGTTTCCGTTTGGACCGCGAATAAAGTTGCCGGCCGGCAACTGCAGATCACTGTGCGCCTCGGATGAGGGAGTGGCAGCAGCAGTGCCCACAGACACCGAGGTAGACTTGAAACTGCTCAGATTGGGCTGGTTGGCCGCGTCAATGTTGATCACGTGAACATCACCGATGACACTGGAAGGTCGAGAGGCAGAGTTTGACTTGAGGGGGTGGCTGGAGAATGAACTGCCATTTGGCTGCAAAAGCAAACAAAGTGGTCGAATTAGATTTTAATACCAAATAAGCTAAAAAGTTTCCCTACCTGGTCAATTGTGCTTCCATCCCCTTCCACTGCATTAAACTTGCCAAAGGACAGCTTGCGATTGCTATTTCGCAGCCGATTGACCACCGACCCGGTGCCATTGGTGATGTTTCCTCGTCTGAAGATGTTCATCTCCTCCGGAGTGAGTACCCAGTTCTGAATAATGAAAACAATGTCACCAAATGGAACAATGTTTTAACACAAAAAAGTCCCTACCTTATCATCAATGTCATCATCGCTAAAGTCAGTCGATGGATCCTCCGGCTGAAAGCTCCAGTCGATGATGACATTCTCAAAAAGCGTCTTTTTGTTTTTAGCGGCACATTCAAGCTGACAGAGAAAGAAAAAAATGTAAAGTTAGAAAAAGTTCAACAAAAGCAGAATTTTCCACTTACCAATTCGACTAGAGCCGCATTCTGCTCTTCTCTCGCCAGATCGAGCGGCGTCTTTCCGGTGGCATTCTTCAGCGTGTAGTCGGCCCCGGAGCGCAGCAACAGCTTCATGCACTCCGGCCGGTTGTAGATGACACAGTAGTGGAGGGCGGTGTTGCCGTCAGGCCGAGTGATGGCATTGAGGTTAGGTGAGTTTTGCACTGGGATTGAGCATTAAAAAAAGTTAATGATTGCAAAAGATGTCTTTTAGCAAAAAAACTCACCTAAAAAGTCGACTATATGGAGACTACTGCCATCAAACTCATGGACTACGGCGTAGTGGAGCGCCGTCTCGCCGAGGACGTTGGAGGGAAGGGGCGTGGCCGCCAGACTGGCCCCCTCCGCCCAGACCTGCAGGAGGAGGAAGAGGTCCTTCGACTGGACGGCCTGCTCCATGTCCGTCAGCAGCTCAAACTCCGAGGTGCAGGTGCGAATGATGTACTTCTTCTGAATGTACTTCGCGCGGATGAACATGTTCCGCTCCTCCATGGTACTGTTCGGGTTGGGCTTCAGCGACTGCCGGGGGCCTATCACCGCCTCCATGATGTCGTTGAAGCCGCTGTTGCTCATGGCACGCGCCACCAGCAGCTGCGAGGTGCCCACATTGTCCAGCGTCAGCGACTGTATGCGAGAGATGTGCACGCCCAGCTCGCGGTGCACGCCGCTGCATTCGATGCACTGGGAGGAGCAAAAGTTGTTATCAAAACGGATTGAAAAAAACGGAACTAACAGCTACATACCGTCAAAACGCCAAAGTTCACCGACAGCCAGGTGGGGTCCTTGGTGGAGCCGCAGTCAATGCAGCAGTCATTCCCGGGCAGCCTCCTGATCTGCTCGATGATGCTCTGCTGCAGCTCCCGCAGACTCTGATCGCTGGCGGAGTTTGTCCGGCCCGCCTGTGCCCTCAGTCCGCCTCTGCTAGCCTCCTGGTGGTGGTGGTAGTTCGACTGCTGACTGACCGAGCTGTTGCTGTCAAACTCCTTCTTCATGGCGCCGTCCTTGCTGTTGATGAGCACGGAGATCCACGCCTCCGTCTCGTGCTCGTCCTCCACCTGAAAGTGGTACGTCCGACTGCAGGTGACCAGGTCGAAGTAGGCGTTGTAGTTCTTCACCACCGAGCTGCTGCCGCCACCGCCGCTCACCGCAGTGCTGATGGAGCCTCCGCCGTCTGAGCTGTGATTCGCCAGCGGCGCAATGGTCTTAATCTGACAGGTGAGCAGATTGACCTTGGTGGGCGGCTTCGACTCGTCCGAGTGCCAGATGAAGATGAAGCCGTCCTTCACCTCGCACTTCCGCTTCAGCCACACCTTGACGCGCATCTTGCTCTCCGACTTCTTCAGCAGGTAGCCCTGCTTGTAGCAGCCAAACTGCTTGTTCCCCTGCAGCTGGTGCAGTGAGTAGCCGCAGGACTTGCGATTTCCCGCCGCCCCTCCTGTGGTCGAGGCGCCATCCCCACCTTCTCCCGAAACTGAGCTGTTCAGCAGCGAACCGCTCAACTCTGACTGAATGGTGCTGGAGGTCTTCAGCAGGTTCCTCAGATCGACCAGCTCGCGCTTTTCGTCCTCCTTCCGCTGGCGAATGTTCTGCAGCTGAGCGCTCAGCTCAGTGATGTACGAGTTAAACTGCTCCACCGCCTCCAGGCCGGCTTTGAAGTACTTGCACTGGGCGTTGAAGAACTCGATAAAATGGGCCAGCAGGTCAAAGCTCTTCTTCGCCTCAATATCGTTGACCTTGATGAGGTAGTCACACATCTGATACTGCAGCTGCTTTCGCTCTCTGTCCATCTCCTCGGCGGTCTCGGCGCCGGACAGCTCCGTCCTGATCAGTCCCGCCTCCTTTGCCTGGGCCTTCTTCTCCTTCTCCAGTTTACTCCACTTGATCTCGTACTCCTTGACGGCCTTATCAACCGGTTTCTTCAGGTCATTTTTCACGCCCTTCAGGTCGCCTTTTAGTACATTTTCAAGTGGAAACATGATGATATTGTGAATGTTTTGCATCTGCAAAAAAAACAGAAGAGGAAAAGATGAGCAAAGTTTATTCCACCAAAAATGAAGCAAAACAAACCAGATTTTTCTCCAGCTGTGAAAGCTCCTTGACGATGAAGGAAAACTTGACAAAAGCCGGACCGATGAATTCATCCTTTTCTCTGCTGGTAGAGTTGACGCCAAGCTTTTCCAGTGCTTCCGAAAGATAAATCTTGTTTTCGCTGTCAGCTAAAATAGAACACAATGTGATGATCAGATGTCTGATAATCTAGAGAAAGATCGCCAACGAGAAAACCTACCACATCCCCCATTGTAGATTGCCTTGACGGCCTTCTTCATTTTGGACAAGCCATTTCGGTCCAAGTCCAAGTTCTAGAGAGCAAAACTTTTCGTTACTTTAAAGCTTCTTGACAAAACAACAAAACCAACCTCCTCAATCGAGTTGACCATCTGCTTGCAGTGGGGAATTCTCGAGTTGAACGTCGAGGTAGTGGGCGAGTTGAAGTCATCTTTGGTCTCAGAGATGAAGTCCGTTATTGTGAAAGCACTTGGAGACATTGTGACACTAGGAGGGTGGGCGCCTTCTGACGAAGGCTCAAAGTGCCTCCAGGCGACCAGGTTATTTTACCACCAGGAAGGCGGTGTCTGTTCAGAAGAAGAGGTCTGAAGGAAAGGAAGCACAGCAGGGTGCGCTAACACCGGTGCAGTACGGCCAACATTTGCATCCTCGGGGGGCAATGTGTGTTTTTATTTACTTTGACCAGACCAGCACTGAAGTGACATTTCAGTCGAATGAGTTGCAGTCTCTCTTTTTCTTCAGCAGCAGCAGTGTTGTGATGAGGTTGTGTTGTGTTGTGTTGCGGCGGTTCAGTTGAGTATTGGGCGAGGAGTATGGATCGGTAGTGGTAGTAAATTATATTTAAAATAAATTTTCTGGTCCAATTTTCCGAATCTGGTGTTGATCAGAATCTGGGCCCGAAAGCTAGGCGCCGAGTTGTAGTTGAGTCGAGTTGCAGAAGACACACTGTCGCAGGCGACAGAACACAGCGGCTCAGCAGCGGCTGCTGTTTTTTCAGCAGAGTGCCAAACACATCGAGACCAACACTGTCCTCTGGCGGCGCCACCTCCGTCGCCGCCGCCGCAGCAGCGACCACTGACAATAAGCCGCATCAACTGTGTGAGAGAGCGAGATTCGCCCAGTGAAACGCGAGCAATCATTGAGTGCAGAGCAGTGAGAGAGGGAGAGAGTAGTGGATGACGCCCGATACCGCTAACGACTTAAGACGCTTTGCTTTACTACCACCACCACAACCACTACCACTGCAAATCGTCGGCTTCACCGGTCAAAGCTCACCTCGTAGTGTGTGTTTATTTCTTCTTTTCGCTAATGTTTTTATCAGCTGAGATGATTACCCACCCACCTCGACCGGCGTGAGAAAGTAAACAAGGTTTTATTAAAAAGAAAAACAAATCAAAAGTAAAACGGGGAGAAAAATAAACATTTACAAACGGGGGGAGAGCAACCAAAGAATAGAGAAAGGAATAGAAATTAACAGAAGGAAGGAAGTTGGGAATGGGGAAAAAAGAACGGGGATCATGGATTCAACACTTTTTTTGTAATACACAACTTGGTGAGAAAAAGAGGGGATTTCACCAAAAAATTGCACTTTTTGTGGAAGCCCTTCAAGTGATTTTTAGAAGATTCCATTCGTAAAGTACTGAAAGTTATCGTAGATTTTTGTGGTCAGCTGAAAATGGAAAGCATTGAGCATTGAGTGGTATTGCATTGATTTGATACTTACCGAGTGCATGCTCGCCTCCACGAGCGAGTCCACGTGCTGCTGCAGCTGCTCCTCGGTGAGGTTCATGTGGAAGCGCTCTCGTAGTGAGCGGAGGATGAAGGCCGTATTGGAGAAGCAGCTCGCCATGGAGGGACTAGTGATGAGAATCTCAATCAAACTGACCAGACGGTCGGAGTGCTTGCGAGCCGCCACCAAGCCCTGCAGGATCAGTATCTTAAAGTACTCGAACATGTCACTGCCGTGGCCGCCCATCACCTGCGATGAAAAGGAGTCATTAAGCTATTGACGATAGAGTACACTTGGGAAAAAGAAGAACGTACATCAATAAACTCCTGCGTCAGCTTGAAGGGCGAATTCTCAAAGCCCAGATTGCGCGGCGAGTTGGAGAGTATGAAGCCAAAGTCAATGTGAATGAGGTGGCCCTCGTGATCAAGTAGAATGTTGCCATTGTGGCGGTCCTTCACCTGAATCAGGTAGGAGACGATGCAGTACGCTGAAAAAATCATAACAATTAGCATTTCAAAAACCATTTCATCAAACTCCCACGGCCACTCACCAGCACAGGACTGGACAAAGTTCTTCTGCGCGGTGAGAAACTCCTCACTGGTGAGTGAGCCGCCAAACTCCTTGACGAAGTAGTCGAGCAGCGAGGTGGTGCAGTGCTTCTTCACCTGGTGCAGCGAGATGGAGTTGAGCACTGGCTCGATGATGCCGCTGTCCGCCGAGGTGACCAGAATTCGGTAGGGCTTCAGCCAGAGCGGGACCCGCTCCGCCGTCCATATCCTCGCCAGCGTCTCCAGCACCTGGTAGGCGAGCATCTCCTGGCGGAGGTCGTCGCCGCACTTGACGATGGCCGCACTGAGGCTCCAGGAGGGCAGGTGGCCGTAGGGGGAGGCGTCGCGGATGCGCGCCACCTTCCCCTCCCAGGGCTCTTTGAGGGCCGAGGCGGAGGGATCCTCGGGGCAGTAGCGCACCACATTGGTGCTCTTGCTGCTGCTGAGGGACTCCTCGAGGCGGCGGCGAATGTCGCCCGCCGCCACAAAGATGCTGCCGCCGCCGCCGCCTCCCTCAGTGCTTGTGGCCGACTCGGTGGAGAACTGGGAGATGGTGTCGCCCGCCGCCTGTCGCCTCAGGCGGTAGATCGTAAATGCACTGTACTGTCGGCTGAGCGCCTCTTCATCGTCCAGATGACCAACACCATTTCCACTTACACTTCCGTTTCCACTTCCACTGCCATTATCTCCGCCATTGGTGGTGGGGATGACATTGAAGGAGTTCCGCTTCGGTGGAGGCACTGCTGCTGTTGTTGTTGCTGCTGGTGCTGCCGTTGAAGCATTCGCTTCCGCCTCTGCTCCAACAGCAGTGGTGAATTGTGAAGAGTGATTGCTGCCGTCAGAGTTTGACTGCACCTCCGAGTTGAATGAGTACTCCACAAGGTTCTCCTCCGACTTGGTCTGCCTCATTAGCAGCTGCTGTTGGTATTGCTGGTGCAGGTGCTGTCCTCCACCACCGTAGTTGTGACCGCCATTTTCGAAATGGATATTACTGCTGCTTCCATTGAGACTGTTGACGCTGCTGCCCAGGCCCTGCCTCGCCGGCACCAGACTGCGTTCAATGTCCTCGCAGTGGACCACCTCGAGGTAGATGAGGTACGGGGCCTTGTCCTTGGAGTTGAGCAGCACTGCGGCGTGCGGCGGCACCCTCACCACCATGTGTGACCGGTCGTTGATGGGCATCCACACGCGCGCCGGCAGGTTCAGGTTGAGCTTGGTCAGCTCGCTGATGAGCAGCTGAGAGCGCACCTCTTTGCTAGGCACGGCTTGCATTCGAAGGCCTGAACATTGCGCTCATGTTAGTAAGCTGCAGCTGATGAGAAAGACTTTCTAAAACTACTTACCAATATTCATAAGGCATCGTATAAACTCATATTGCGGCTTAATTCGGGGCGCCCCACAGTGACAGTCCACAGTGAGGCAAAGTTCGGCGTCAGTTTGAGGAGGAGGCGGAGGAGGAGGAGGGGTGGATGACTGTTGTTGCTGATCACCGGTGAGAGTGGAGTTATTCATTTGTTGAAGATGATGGTGGTGGCATTGCTCCAGAAAGCAGGTGCACCCATTATCAAAGGCATGACCTGAGGAGAGATCACCGAGGGCCTTCTCCAGACAGACCACCGATGTGCGCCGATGTGATGGGTGGTGGGGGTGGTGGTGCGGAGAGAGCAAGTGGAATGCATTCGGGTTGGACGTTGGAAGGCGAAGTGTGGCGCCGTTGGAGCGTTGTCCGTTTGGACAGAGCGTCGATAGGCCGTTTGAGCCGCCGTTGCTGCTGCTGTTGCTGCCGTTCAACGCAAGTGCCGGGCTACAAGTGGCGTCACTGAAGGAGCGGTAGTGTGTTCGGTGGTGGGGGTTATGAGCAGCAGTGGGTGAACTGGATTTGCTCAGGCCAGCGCTGAGCGCCGGGTGACAGGGCCGCCTTGCCTGCTGCTGAGAAGCAGCAGCACTGGCCGACTTCTCCGATGCTGATCGTTTGCCTGCTGCTGCTGCAGTGCTGTTGCTGGAATGGACGCGAAGCTCTTCGGAGAGAATAAGATTGCGCAGCTTTGCCCCGTGCGACTTGGGCTTGCGAACGTGACCGCTGGTGGTAGAGCTGATGGAGGCAATGTCCGGACAGAAGGCGTTTAGCAGCCAGATGATGTGCAGTGAGGTGTAGACGCTGGTTCGACATCGACTGACGAGGTACGGGTAAATGGCCTCGGCGATGTTGGCGTTGTGCACGTAGAGGACAATCAGCTGCGGCAGAAAGTAGTCGACGTCTTCGGGGGGAAAGGAGAACAGGCGGTTGCCCAGGTAGGAGAGTACGCCTAGGAGAAAGAGAGAGTAGAGGTCACAAGAGTTTAGTTTTCAGGTACTTCTTTTCAGTAGAAAAAATAGTTACTCACCAGACTCTTTAGAGTTGTAGAGGTACGTAATGGCGATGGTCATGTCAAAGAGCTTCGACTCGAAGAGCCTCAGCAGCCAGGACTGCTTCGGTGGGTCTTTGAGGGCATTCTCCGCAGAGCACCTCTTCTCCGGCTCACTCGCATCGAGGTCCACCTTGAAAGGAATGTTGTTGTTTTGCTGCTGAATCGTGACCGCTGCTGGATCAACTACTGGATCATCGCCCACCTCTTCCTTCTTATCTCCTTCCTCTTCTGCCTCCTTTGTCTGCTCTTCTCCAACTGCGTCCTCCGTCTTCTCCGTCGAGTTATCACAGTTTGTTGTATCATCATCATCCGTGGTGGTGGTGGTAGTTACTTCGGTGGACATACTTCAGCGAAGCATAAAACGCACTTCTTCTTCTCAGAAGAGAGGAGAGAGGGGGAGAGCGTCTCACCTGCCTTCTCCGATGCATACAGACACAAGTGAGCTACACTTTAAAGTACAGCGGTAGTGCAGGTGAAAACCATCCGATGATACACATACACATACACACACAAACAATAAACAACAAACAGCAAGGTAAAGTTTTGGTGGTGGTGGAAGCAGACACAGACGGCTGAAAAACAAATTGTGTGTTTGTGTAAGCAGCAGTGCACAGCTGACAGACTCGGTTGCGTGGCGCAACGGCCGATATCGCCGAAAGGCAGACACACTCTCGCCCTATCACTTCTTTGCAATCACCTCTCTTGTCTGTTCTCCTCTTCATTTGAGCGGGGAGCAGGGCGAAAGGCAATCGTTGCAGTGTTCTGTTGGATCGATCCGCTCCCTCCTCAAACAATTTGTTTACCCGCAGTCACTGATGATGATGATTTCTTCGGTGACTCACCATCACCATTGCCACCACCACCGCCTCGAGATACTTAAATGGAGTATTTTTTATTTTGTGTATGCTTGAAGAAAGAGCAGCTAGTAATGATGAAAGAACGAGCAAGGTGACAGAAGCGCTTGAACATCAGCTCAGTAGTACTTGTTTTTGGCCTGGTAGGCGGTGCGCATGCTGAAGCTGCTCGACGGCGGCTGCCACTTTTGCTTCGACTGCTGCTTCTGATACTTGGACGTATTGGTGGCATTGGTTGTGGTGGAGAGGCTCTGAAACAGCTTCAACTTGCTCACCGGCAGCTTCTTCGTTTTGGCGTACAGCGGGGTGAGGAATGGCAGAGAGCGACCGGGGGTGTAGGCGGCGGTGGTGGTGGTGGTGGCAGGTGTCACCATGGACAACTTGGCACGTCCGTTCTGGGGCCGGCGAACCGAGGCGGACTGCTTCTGGGTGACTCGCTGATGTCCCATCACCACCGGACAACCCACCACCTCCCGTTCAATGTCCTCCACTCGCAGGCTGTACAGCTCAAAGGGCAACAGGCGGTCTAGCTCCGTCTTCTGCTGTCCTCCTGCAGCATTCTTCTTCTGCTGGATCAGCCAGGCACTAATTTGCGCCGTGGTGGCCGCCAGCTGCTTCTTGTTGGCTCGCTGTCTGCTGAGCATCTTTTCGAGGATCCCACCGCGATTGTTGCGAATTAAAGCTCCAGTAGCCATCTCCTCCTCCAGCTCGGCGGCCTCCGCCTTCAGTCGGCGCCACTTGCCCACCAGCGAGAGGATGGCCTGGTGCCGGGCGGCGTACTGCCGCAGCCGGTCCATCTCCGCCTGGTGCACGTCCAGCAGGTGCTCCTCAAAGTGTTCCGGACTGGTGAAGAGGAAGCCAAAGCGGCCGTCGCCCTTCAGCGCCTCCACCTCCACCAAACACCACTCGGCCAGCTGGCGGGCGAACTGCGCTCGACAGGCGGTGATCAGCTCGCTGATGCGTTCGCTCTTCTGTTTGGTGTAGAAAGACAGCTCGGCGGCCAGCTCCTTCAGTGCCTCAGAGAGGGTGAGGTGGTGCTGGTCGGTGAAGATGAGGGCCAGGGTTTGAAGGAGGAGAAAGGATGGGTCGCACTGTGCCTCAGTCAGAGTTTCCTCCCCTTCCTCTTCATTATCAACATTAGTCTGATGTTGCTGTTGCTGCAGTTCACCCAGCTTCACCTGAACCGCCTCGACAATGTTGAAGTGTGGGTGACGGCGCTCCGGATCGTCCATCTCAAAGAGGCGGTACAGCTTGCCCAGCTGCTCTGAGGTTTCCTTCAGCTCGGTCCAAGTATTCAGGGCCACTTGATGCACCTCGGTGTGCAGCTTCTTCAGCAGATGCAGTTGCTTCTCAGAGTAGATGATCCCCCTTTTCCCGACTTTCTCACAGTCGCCCTCTGCAGCCTTCTCATCAGGTGACTCCTTGTCCGGTTGAGAGAGAAGCAGGAGGAGGCGGTGTTCATCCAGGTTAACAATGCTCTTTTCCACTGGGACCAGTTTGTTCATTTTCAGCACCTCTACCGAGAGTGCCTGACAGTGGGCGACACGCTCCGCCAGCTGAACTTTCAGCTGATCAGTGGCCCGCTGCAGGCACTCCACCTCCTCGTAGTTGGCCACTCGCTTCTCCAGGATGGCCTTCACAGTGGGCTCAAGGGCGTCAGCGACATCGATGTGACCAAGTTTTTGCGCCGTGGTCAGGCACTCTGCCTTCAGCTGGTCGAAGGCCTGCAGGCTCTCATTTCGAACTTTGAGCATCGCTTGCAGGCGGCGTTTCAACGCCGCCTTCTGCACTCGCAGGTAGCTGTCCACCTTCTGGTCGGCGCCCAGGGGTGACTCCTGCTCCTTGAGAGTGCACAGGAAGGCGGCCAGTTGCTGCTCGCCAATCAGCGTCACCAGGTCTTCCGTCGCCGAGTGAATCGCCTGCTTCAGGCGGCGAACCTGGCGGGCGGCCACCAGGCACTGCTCCTTCTGGCGGCCAATAAAGTCCGCGAGCACGTCCTTCAGCTGCACGTCCAGAGTGATCAGCTGCTGGAGGGCCTCCTCCTCGGAGAGGCCGAGCCGCGTCCAGAAGAAGTTCGCCGACATGACGGCCTTCACGAAGAGCAGCACCATGTCGTCGTCCAGCAGCACCGAAACGCCATACTTGTGCATCACGTGAGCCCTCGGTATCGGCTGATAAAGCAGGAGAGAAAGAAGAAGGAACAAAAATAATGTTAATCGAGATATGGATGATAAAATAGACCCTCCTCTTCCAACTCACATCACTCGATTCATCCTCACTTTTCTCAAGCTCCTCATCTTCAGTGAGCGCAGTTGGATCATCGGTATCGCTGATGAGATAAATCTCTTGAATGCCGTCATCATCGTTGGTCATCATTTCTAGCACCTTTTCCTCTTTTTCCTCTTCCTCCTCTTCTTCTTCGGCATCACCCCAGGCTGAGTAGTTGTTGTTGTCGTCCTGTGTGAGCTGGTAATCATCGAGACAGTCAGACATTGTTTGTGATTGTCACTCTTCAGGGCCAATTTTGAAGCGATTCGGATCTAAAAGTAAACTAGCAAAAGAACTTGAGAAAGGAAGCAAAAATAAACTAGAATAACAAAAGCATCTTTAACACTAAAGCGGCGTGGCATTTTAAATTGCCCTCTCTAAAAAAATGACACGTCTTTAGTTCTAATTTCGAACCCGACAATTTTTACCCGTCCGGTGAAATCGCCGGAGAAACCCAAAAAAACAACCGCAAAAGCCATGTGCGACCTGTTCCTGACAAAAAACCGCCGACCACCGGTCACCGCATTCCTCGAGGTGAAAGCTGTCGGGAAAGCCCTGAACTGCTTCTCTTCTCTTTTCAGTACTTTTTCTAAAGAACAGGATCAGCAGAGATCAGACACTACTTCTTCAGCGGCGGTCAGGCCGTTGGCCGACTGAGCATCATTCTCATCATCTCGACATCAAATCAGACCCGAGATTGTGAGTTAGCAGAGTGCAAAATTTGCACTCATCACATCCAGTGTGGTGCAGATATCAGCAGCACTGGCGGCCCGTTAATTGACCCCTGTGATTACTTTTAAATAATTACATACTCTTTGTTGATAGAGTGCCAATGGCAAGGTCGACAGTCTGCCACCATCATCATCAATGGTGTGTGCATCTTCAAGCATGGTAATCAGGAGCACTGTCGGTGAGAAGGAAAGTCGACTTCGATTGTCGACTAGGCTACAGTAGCAGCAGCAGTGGAGAGAGTCCTCCTGAACCAACCACAAAAACTGGTCGTCTGAAAGTAAAGCATTGGAAAATGCAATCATTAGATGAGAAAGCTCTCAGCAACTTTTCTACTCCACTCAACTCTTCAAAAGTGGTACTAGTTGTGTCACTGTCGTAAACAGGCAAAAACGACGGTAATAGAGCATGATGAGCATGTGTTGTCTGAAGAGAGCATCTCCTCGTGATGATAGTGTTCAATCGGTGCCTGGCTGCTCAAGCACCGTCAGCTTTGCTGATATAAAAAGAAGTCGCCGAAGAAGGCGCCATCAACCAGTCAGTCCTGATTAAAACCACCACCAACCAAAGGCACAGAAAAAACTCCAGAACACACTCGAAAATACTTTGCACCTGATCATTTATTGGCTGAAGAGAAGCCATCCTAAAAGATTGTGTATCCCAAGTTGTTGTACTCATTAGCGACAAGCAAATAGTCCCAAACACACCCCAATTCACTAACTCAAAGATGGTCAGTCAGACGTCAAACAGTGGCGGCGGTGGCCACCTCTTCACTTCAAACTGCGTCAAGTGCCTCGCTGCACTAGGCCTTCTCCTGTTGCTAGTATCTCCAGGTACGTTCAAGAGCACTTTGCTTACTCGAATGAAATGCTAATCCTACTCCTCTTATTAGTACACAGTCGTGCACTGCATAAGCGTCATCAGCAGCCCAGCTCCGCCGAAAACAGTTTCGACGAGGGTACGAGTCCCTCGGACGACTCGAGTGGTGGTGGTGGTGAGTCGAAGATGCCCGCATCGTGGCATGCACTTCGACGAGCCAGCAGCAACAGCCATCGCCATCACCGCCACCAACACAATCATCACGTCGCGGGCAAGCAAAGCCATCATTCAGCAGAGGAGACAGACGTAGCTGCGGAGGAGGTGAAATTCACGCAAGAAGTCCTTGGAGCCTCTGCTGCTGCTGATAACACCGTCAGCAGTAGCGTTGATAACGCCGATGATAGCGTCGGTGATGAGGCGGCAGCATCCATCATCAGCAGACAACAGAGTGGTGGCCACGCCCAAACCACTATCACCACCAACAACAACGATGTGGACGTGCTGAGCGAGGAGGGCGTCCAGAAGACGGCAGACAGTCTGCGGGCAATTGCCGACAAGAGCCGCGAACAGGCGAAGGTGGCGGCGGCGGAGGAGCAGGCCAAGCTGGACACCCTCATTCTGGAGATCAACGAGGAGAGCCAGAAGGAGCGGGCGGCGAACCAGATGGACAACAGCTTCCAACAGGCAGAGGCGGTCAAGGCGAAACTGGACTTTGAGATCAACCGCACTCGGCTGATTCTGATGCGCCTGCGTTCGCTGCAGCGCAACGTCGCCGACGCGCACTTTCTCGCAAAGAAGCTGGTCGAGTCGGACGTGGTCTCAAAGACCATCAAAGACGACGCGCTGACGAATCTAGACAAATCGGTGGAGATGGTGAAGAAGGTGCTGGTGAAGATGTAATCAGTCAACTGGGATGACAATGTTGTTGATGATGGAACCTCTTCTGCCATGTCCTCCTCCTCCACTTTCTTGCCAGTATTCGCCAAGTCACAGCTGTACAGAAACAACCCTCATGTGTTCATTTTTTCTCATTAAAATCATTTTCATCACCTACTCTTTCTCAAAGTCCACTTTCTCTTTATCTTGTCTTCGGAGACCAACATTTTGCGCCACACATGTTTGAAGCAGCAGCTGTGCAAGTGTGGCGCATGCTCTCAGAGAGAGCGGCTGGCCAGGAAAATTAGCCTCCCCGTCTGTTGTTTACCAACAACAACAACATTTGCTCTGTGCGTCTTCTCGAGTCGAGCAGATTGTTGCTTCGAGACTCGAGATTCTGATCCTCTCGGCCCCATCACTTCATTCCATCCATCCATTCATTCTCCGATCACCATTGGAACAGCATTAGAGCGCCCCTTCTAAGACTTTGAAGTATACAACTGTACCCAGCAGCTGTGTCATTTCCGCCGATCTTTGGAGCGTGCAAAGCTTTTAAAGAGAGGCGTTTTCTCTTTTGGAGGTTTTTATTTGTTTATTTTATTTCCCAGTAAGTGCTGATTGTGACACACTGACCTGCACTTTACTTAACTTTTATCTTTTCTGTTTCAGCCAACACACAATGCTCACCTACATTCCGTCGGTCGAAGCGCTGGAACGCTTCAAGGCAGAGGTGAAAAGAGAGGAGGCAAATCTGCTCTCCGGAAAGTGTCAGCTGTGCATCGATGCACTGCTCTTCCTGACGCCGATTCAGGCGTCCGACGAATCGATGACCACCTCAATGCGAGTTCTGGACGAACTATCACCCAACTACACCGTCGTGCCGCCCATCATCCTCAGCGGTGATGAGTACCTTCGCGAGATCATCAGCCGCTGCCCGTGCGTCAAAATCGTCTGCCCCTCGTCGATTCCCTTCAACGGCTACGTCGACCTGTCACCACTTGAGTCGTGCATCGCCCTCGAGCTGGTTCGCATTCCCTTCTCCCGATTGACGGGCATCAGCGGCCTTCGCAATCGCCTGCGATCGCTCATCTGGATTAGAGGCTACAAGGACGACGAGCCCAGCGATGAGCCCTCCTCCAATAGCAGCAGCATCTTCACCAGCTTCTCCTACAACCCGCATACACTGAAGGGCAACCTGAAGATCGATGAAATCTTCTGGGACCAGTTTGGCACCTGGCCGCTGCTCAGCTACCTCTGCATCTCTCAGAGCAACATCAGCCACATCAACGCGTCCACCATGCCGCCCTCCATCAAGACGATAGATCTGCGAATGAACCGAATCTACCACTTTAGCAATCGAGCCAACTACTCACTGGTGAGCACCATCACCAAGCTCTGTCTGGACTACAACTCGCTGAAGGAGCTGCCCAAGTTGAATGACAACACCTGCGCCACTCTGGTCCACCTGTCACTGCGCGGCAATCGCATTGAATCCGTCGTCGGTTTAAGGAACTTCATCGCCCTCGACTACCTCGACCTGTCGGAGAACTCAATCTGCGACGTTCGTCAACTGCTCAGTGAGCTGGTGCACCTTGCGAAGACGCTGAAAACGGTGTACATTGAACAGAACCCCGTCTCCTGTGCCAGCTCCTTTCCCGCTCAGTGCCAATCAGTATTATACCAACTGGCGACCTTCAATGGCAAATCGGTGAAACGGACGGTGCGTCGTGCCCGAGGCACAATCTCCGACTCTTCGCTGCTTCCAGTGGCGAACATTGACGCCGCACTGCAAGCATCGACTAGCAGCGCCAACCGATATGGCACCTTTCTGCGCGAGGACATCAACGACAGTCTGCAAACAAATCGAACCTCTGACCTCGATGAGAGCTTCCGAAGCAAGGCGAAAGCCTCGAAGGAGCGCTTTGTTGTGATCAATGAACAGGGAGATGAGGAGGGAGTGGTCACACTGCCTGCCGCCTACAACCCAAACACTGCGGGGCCCTCAGCAAGGGTGACCATTGAAATACAGGCCGAGGTGAATCCTCTTTTGAGTGGCGGCGGCAAGTCCAAGAAGAACTACCTCTTCGGTGGTGTCAGTGGAAGCTACGGCAGCTTCCAGCCACTTCTGACTACTGGCGGCGAAACTGCTGCAGGAGTTGTGGACGTCAGTGGCAGTTTGGAGAAGAGCAGCCACCACCTCACGGATGAAGCGGTGATACAGGCGGAGAAGAGTAAACTGCTGCAGAAGCGGGAGAAGCTGGGCGATGACTGGCTGCTCAGCGGGCAGAGCACGCCGGCAGTGCTCATGGACAACGCCATTCTCCTGGGCATTAATGAGCAGCGGTCGGAAACAACAACATGCACTCAAGAAGGGGAAGTGGCGGCGACGGCAAGTCAGGAAGAGAAGGAGACAGAAAAGCAGCCGGAAACCACCACTACTACGCCAAAACCGATGCCAGTCACCAGCAGCAGCAGCAACCTCGACGAGACCTGCGAGTGGGACGACGAGGACACCGAGGACGAGAACACCGTCTTCCTCGTGGAGATCTACCCAAATGAGGGCGAGTTTTTGAGCAGCGTTAACAGCAGCAGCGAAGCCAGCGGCGACTACTTCTTCATTCGCGTCCGACCGCGAGACGGCCTGCTCTTCGAGAAGGACTGCACCACCGGAAAGGTGCTCACCACGCTCGACCTGAAGATTCTCGAGCACTACCAGTGCTTGCCGAGGGACGTACCTGAAGCTGAGGCGCGGGCGTTGCGGCTAATTTTCGACACTACTATTACCTCCAAACGCGAGCGCGTGTACGTCTTTGTGGAGGACGGGCAGTGTGAGGCCTTCACTCGGCTGTACCTCGCCAGCTACGGACAGTACAAGAGCAAGTTTGAGGCGGATCTGCTGGCGTCGGGCAGCTTCAACCCTAAAAACGGCGGTAACTTTCTCTCGACAACTCCGCTGGGTGGAAATCGAAACGGCGGCGGCGGAGGTGGTAATGGTGGCGGTGTCGGTGGCAATGCCTACCCTACCACGCCCACCTGGTTCTACATGTGCCTTCGCTGTGGCTTTCGCACGCCGCGCATCATCACCGACTGCAGTCAGTGTCACTCTGATCTGATCATCAAGGACAACAGTGGCTCTAGGAGCTCTAATGGCCTGGACTTTCAGAGCTCTGGCAACCACCACCACCGAGCTTCGACGCCGCTGCAGTCGTCGCCCAAGTCGTCGAACTGCTTGGAAGCAAGCGAGGAGATGTTCTCCTCGGGAGCGTTCACTCAGAATAATGACCCGATGCTGTCGATCGGTGGTGGAGGTGGACAAAGACTAACGGCAAAACATGACAGCAGCTCAGTGGTGAGCGAGGAGAATCTGGACAGCGAGCCGAGCACCATTGACGAGACCTTCTTCAAGGCGGACATTGACCACTACCTGAAGTTGCACATTGAAATTTACATCTACGAGCAGATTGACGACACTGAGCTGAAGGGCGAATCGATCGAGTCAGTGGCCCACTGCAAGGCACTCGACTTTGCCACCAACAACCTCAGCCCAGCGTTGGTCGTCTTTACGCAAAACTACCTCTTCGTCTTTGATCACCTGGTGGTAGTGGAGAGCAGCAACAGCAGACATCAGCAGGCGGAAGAGAGTCAAGTCCGACTGCGATTCTACCGTCAGCTGGCCGGCCCCAAGGCGTCGCCCTTCATCATCAGCCACCTGCCGGCGCCGCTGAAGAACCAGGGCTACTGGATTGAGTGCGGCCTGTCGTCGCCGTCGACAAACAGCAGCAACAGCAAGGAGAGCAAAAAGAAGCGGAGCAAGCGGCGGAAACGATCAAAGGGAAATCTGCTGTCCGAGTACGCACTGGAGCTGCTGCTCTTTGATGATAAGGCGATCGGCAAGGCCTTTCTCCAGCTCTTTCTGCACTCTCATCGAAGCTGCTTTCGTGCACTAGGCGAGACGGCGAACGGCGCCCAACAGCAGCAGCAGCTGCAGCAGCTGGAGGCAAATCTGGTGCTGATCAAGGCGGACATCACTGAGCTGTCGCACGTAGACGAGGAGAGAGACGTGACCGAGGAGGCGACGGCGCTGATGAAGCGGCGCAACAGAGTGGCGCTGCACTTTGACGAGGCCTGTCAGCGGCTGCTGCGAGAGGAGCAAAAAGAGGCTGCTGGAAAAGTACCTGACGCCTACTCATCACTGCCACCGCAAGTGAACAGCAGCAGCAGCAGCATCGAGTCGGCCAACTTCTTTCTGGTGCGCTCCTTCAACCTCATCTCGAACATCAGCGCGGTGACCGGTCGGGGCACGCACAGTCCGCTGTCTTCGGCAAAGGACAACAGCGGTGGTGCCTTCAAGGTACAGCAGAACCTGGCGCTGATCGTCAGCCAGGGCGGCAGTCTGGTGATCTGCCAGCTGGTGGCGCGGCTGGGCGCCATCGCCGCCCTCACCGCCAGCCTGCGCCCGGGGCAGTCGATGGCGCAGGCGCTGCAGTCGACTGCCCGCTTTGAAGATTCCATCGAAGTGCGCCTGCTGATCAAGGATCTGATCGTCAATCTCCTGCCCAACGTCTACATCGACCGGGCGGAGATGATGCTGGTGCTGCGCTTCAGGGATGAGGACAACGGCAGCAGCAACGTGGCTGGACACTCGCCCACCTCCACCGAACAGCAGCAGCAGCAACGAACACCACGGTCCGGACTGGTTGTTTACGACTACCAGATTACGTTCAACAGCGTCAACACGCTGAAGCGCGCCTGCCGGCTGATTCAGTCGCTGTGGGAGGAGAACTTTGGCGTATCGCTCACCTTATCGAAGCATGTGCCCCTGTCCGCTTGATGATGATGGCGAGGATGATGGTGATGGTGATCGCGTCGAGCTAATGCTCTAATGTCTCCACTTTCGATAGAGTTTAATAAAGCTGACACTTGTGACTTTCTTCTTCAGAATCCGTACTAATGCGCGGACATCTGTGTGGCCGTAGTAAGATATACTCTCAGCCTGCAGAGATGCTCTGATATGGGCAAAGTTCAGCAGTTGTGGACAAACAGCAGCTGCTCAAATCAAATCGGCCAAAGACTGATGGTGGAAGAAGGGCTACTTGGACAAAACGCACTGATTCCAATCGGCCAATCGATCAGTGGTGGTAGCAGCCAACCAGCCAGCCAGCCAGAGTCGAAGTTCTCTGGTTCACTGTGTGGCTGCATGATTGCTGCTGCTGATGAGTATCAGGTGTCACACAAGTGAGGGTTGTTGTTCCAACAGCAGCAGCAGCCGTCGTGGCGATGACAAGTGCTGATAAAGGGGTAGAAAAAGAGCAGTGAATGGACACCAACTTCAACTTCATCATCTTCAGCATTAGGGTGTCTTATCAGCTGACTGCATCAGGCAATGTAAACAAGAGGCAATCCAGCCAGATGATGATGATATAAGCCGATAGCTAAATACGAAAATCGTCGATTGATAAACGGAAAGAGACTTTTTTCTGCTGTACGCAAACCAGACGACACTTCTTCTTTTCGGTCTGTACTTGCGATCGACAGTGTGTGAGTGAGTGATAGGCAGACGAGCCAGTGCTTCGGATGCTGCAGTATGAGATGGGCTGATTATTATCAGCCGCACACACTCACTCGGACACAAGTAGGTTACAGCCTCAGACAGGCGGTCGTAGTAGTAAGAGAGTAGTAAGAGGAGTAGTAGAAAGACCAGACCAGTGCATTCATTCATTCGCCATCGTCCTCTGAGGAAGTGAAGACCTCAACTGATCACCATCACCAGATCACATCACACCATGAACACTGTTCCTCTTTTCTGCTCTCTGGCCCTGCTGCTGCTCTCCGTGGCCGTTGGCTCACAAGGTATGGTGTTTTTTGCTGGTTTTTTGACAATTAACCTATTCAACTTCCTTTTAAATGCAAGGAGAACAATTGGGCGTAGTTGTGGAGAACCTGGGAGAGGAGGAGGAGCAGGGACAGAACACTCTCGACATTGGCACCGTTCAAATCGATGAGGGTTTCAGAAGTAAGCCATCCTCCTCCTCATCCTCCTCTTCAGGAATGGACCAGCTCATCTACGAGCTGGTGGCCGACGAGGAGGAGGACGCCATTGAGAACGAGTTCGAGACGGCCGCCCTCCGGACGACGGCCCTCAAGGCAAAGCTGGACGTGGCCATCGACGCCACCATACTGAAGCTGCAGAGTCTGAAGAACCTGCGGCGGCACGTTGAGAAGGCCTACAAGTTCGCCGACAAGTTCATCGCCGGCAGCAAGCTCGGGACCACCAACAAGGAGGGCAGGCGGTACGTCCTCGCAGAGCTCACAAAGGCCCTCGACCAGGTGGAGCAGGCGCTCAAGCAGAGTAGCAGCAATTTAGCACCAAATCCACAGCTCAAGTCTAGTGAGTAGTCAACCATCGGATGCCAAACATGCAAACATGCACATATTTAATATACTTATAAAAACGAAAGCAGTATAAAAACAAGCGAGCACTCCTGCCTGTTCTGTTCAAGCATTGGTGTGCTCAATAAAGAATTCGGAGAGCTGAATGGTGCTGCTTGGGATTGTGGTTCGGGTGTGGGTGGTGTGACGCTGACGTTCAGCGTCATAAACAACGGCAAGACGTGGCAGATAAATAGAGAGAGAGAATCATTACCTAAATAGCTAATTTCAAGAAGACCATTGCGGCGACATGGTCGTATTTAGTCGCGAGGCGGAGGTGTTCTTCTCGGCGACCGCCGCCGGATGGTACATCTGCGTGGTGGGCAGTGAGGACACTGTCGAATTGGTCGGCAGAATTGCAATCTTCCGGTGACTTTGCGGTGGATTGTGGCCCGTGGCACTGATGTGTGGACTGCTGCTCGGGGGCGGCGTGTGCTTGTAGCTGGAGGAGGAGGAGGCGTTGGTGGTGTTGTTGATGGTGGGCGTCGAGGAGAGCGACGGCGGAAGTGGCTTGCTGAGCACGCCCGAGTCAATGGAATCATTTGGGTAGCTGCTGGCCAGGAGAATGTCGCCGACTGCCGCCGGCACCGAGTCGCCAATGTCCTCCGCATCGGGAACATTCGACGAGCCGTACGGTGTACTGCTGGTGCTGGACATGCGAGCTGCTGCGGCGTCATTTTTGCTCTGCGAGACAAAGACGTCCTGAATTGACTTGCGAAAGCACTGAAAGTTGTAGTCAATTAGACCCTGTTTGGTGAAGTTCTCCTCTCGCAGTATGCAGACGAGAGCGAGGAATTTGTTCACTTCTCGGAGGTATAGCACAGTGGAGGAATTGAGGCGAATACAGGATGAAGAGCAGTTGTCGAATGTACTTCCTTCGCCTGCTTCATTCACACTAAAAGACGGAAAAAAAGTTAGTTAGGCTCACACTAAATGATAGTGTACAGTTTTGCTGACACCTACCCGTATATGCAGGAGATATCAATCACGACATCGATCATGTCACAGCAAAGCTCATAAGACTGCATATCGACCGGTGAAGAATCGGTGGCGATGAAGATCTTGGAAACGACATCAAAGAGAAAGGCCTTCTCGATACCCGAGCTCTGAATGGGGTAAAGCAAAGATGTTTAGTACGTTTTATGACAAGCAGGATTGCAATACCGAAATGAAAACATTAAGCAGATTCTCGAGAATAGGCAACTGAGGTATGAGTTTTTGAACGACTTTGGAGAAGGCTTCAAAAATGGAGTGGTCGTAGATTGAAGTTAGATAGAAACTCAGCAAAATGCCATCGTCGCCTTGGTCCTGCAAGTCATCGTTGGCGCGACTGTGAATCTCCTGACGTGCTTCAATTTTGTGATCGTCAGAGAGGCCGTCGACTTTGTGGATAAACACTTCAAAGTTTATGTTGGGATTAATTGCATGCGCCCTTTTGACGGTCTGATTTAAATTAAATAGCGCTTCCACGTAATCGTCCTATTTAAAAAGTGGGAAAAAATGCGTAAACACACAGTTGAAATGACTCCGAAAACGAACCTGTGAATCGATTACGAAGACGAGAGCTCCGCAGCCTTTAAAGACATTGGAGAAATCAAATTCGCGGTCAAAAATATCCATCTGACCTGGAAAGTCCCAGATGGTGAAGGAGACAAAGGAATTGTTTGAAATGTCTGCAAAAGTAAATGTTTTTGTTGTTGGTAAACAAGTCATAAAATGATTGTGCGCTGCAGTTACCTTCTTTCACCACTTTGTTGGTGCTTTCGAGGAATAGCGTTTCATTGGGTGACATCTTGTGGAAGACCACCTTCTGTATGGATGATTTGCCACTTCTAAAGGTGTAAACAAAGCAAATTAAACCACAAAACAAAACTCAATCGTATCTAGGTAGAAAGCGTACCTCCGAAGGCCCATAATGATAATCTTGGGCTTGGTATCAGGCGAGAACATCTTGTCGGTGTGTTGTGCCTCGTGCAGTTCGCTGAGATTCTCCTCGCCCGGGTAGCCGAAGGCCTTGAATGCAGGCACCGAGTAGCCCTTATCTTCAAAGTTCTCCTGCGTGGTGGTGGAAGGTAAGGAGAAGAAAACGGAAAATGCAAAGAAGGTGGGGAAACCCTCGGTTAACGAAGAAGAAGACAAGTAAAGAAGAAGACAGAAAGAAAAAGAAGTGAGGAGGAGAGAGAAAGTGGGAGAGTGGGAGAGTGAGTGAAAGTGAGTGATCAGGTGGTGGTGGTAGCGTTAGGAAGGCGATAGGCGCCCAGACTGGGCAAAACAACAATAACCATTTTCGACTTTAATCTTCAGGCAAAGTGGAGGAGGAAGAGGAGCGTAGCGGAGAGCAGGCTGACGGCAATTCTAGCCAGATAGAGGTTGAACTTGAGTCAGATGACTACCAGTGGCGGTGGTGGTGGTGCTGGTGCTGGTGTTGCTGGTGCTGTGGGAGGATCCTGGTTCACTTCGCCAGGGAACAAGTGACTGCTCAGCACTGACTGTGTGCTGATTTGTGGTGATGACACAAAAAACAGTTTCACTCTCTCTGTGAGATAGTGTAAACACGCCGTTCAAATAGACGACCCACTATTTTGCAGCTGCTGAAGGCGAAATGTCGCGCATCTCCACTGACAGAGGGCGCATTCTGCACTGTTGCGAAAAATCGCGCGAAAAATGGGCAAAAAGTGATAATGCGAAGTGACGATGTTGGCCGGATTTAGTGTTGGCTGCCGGATGGTCGCCACAGCTGCTGATTACTGATACTGAATTGACATTGGCATTCAGAAGTTTTGTCAGCAGTGTCAGTGTGAGGAGAACAAAGAGGCAAAGACAGACAGAGAGACAATATTGACACAGGCGCGCAAGATGATGGTCAAGTCTCAGCTGAAGAAGCAACTGCTAGTGAAGTTTGCCGTCGCCCTGAGCGCCCTCACCACCGTCGGCATCGTCGCCAAGTTGGCCTCCAGTGAGCCCCAGTGGAAGTTGGTCTGGTCGGAGGACTTTTCCGGGTCCGTCATTAATGACAACAAATGGCTTTTTGATGAAGGAGTCGGACAGAACGGCTGGGGTGAGTTTAAATGCCAATTTAGAAAGTTGCTCATAAAACACTTTTTCCTTTAGGAAACAACGAACTGCAGTACTACACCGCAAACCGATCCGAGAATGTCCGCCTGGAACAAGGCCACCTTCTGATAACGGCAATTGCCGAAGAATACAAAAACTCCTCGTTGAAGCGAAGTTTCACCTCAGGTCGCATTCGAACGAAGGCCGCATGGCGGTATGGCAAGGTGGAGGTGAGGGCGAAAATGCCCGCGGGACGGCAGTTGTGGCCGGCCATTTGGATGATGCCACTGGAAAGCAAGTACGGCGGGTGGGCCGCTTCCGGGGAAATCGACATTGCCGAGTACCGAGGGGAGAGAGTGAACGAGGTGAGCGGCGCCATTCACTACGGCGGAAGCTGGCCGAACAACATCCATTCGGGCAGTGGCGATCGGATCTTTGAAGGTGTCGACTTCAGCCGTGACTTCCATAACTTTTCAGTAGTGTGGAACAAGACGGCCATCAGCTGGCAGGTGGACGGGAGGACCTTCCACGTGGAGAACATCAACCGAACGATGTGGTCTGGCCGGGGGGAGAATCCGTACACCAAAGTGGGCCAGCCGTTTGACCAGCCTTTCTACCTGCTGCTCAATGTCGCCGTGGGAGGCAACTTCTTTGGGAGTGCTCCTCCGGTGACGCCAGATGAGGCGAAACGGAACTGGACACAGCCTCAGCTTGAGGTCGACTACGTGAAGGTCTTTGAGTGGAAGAGGTAGAAAAGAAAAAGAATCATAATAATTACGTTTAATGGTAGTACTAATGATGGCTGTACACAAAGCCAATGATGATATAAAATGTTATAATAATTCTCACATATAAAAGGGGGGTTAAGTAATAATAATTGAGTGAATAAAAGTGCCGATTAAAAGGGATGAGGAGGGGTTTGGCGGAGTGAAAATAAAATGAGAGTAATGCTGATTCTGCTGCTGAGTAGTGGGAGTAATGTGTGTGATAAAGAAAATAAAAGATAAAATCGGCCCGTCCTTCCTCTACACGAGAATAATCAAGTCGCCCGAGAGGAAGATCTGATTGTTGTCCTGCATCTTGGAGAGGGCCGACTCCACCTCGTCCTCGGTAAAGTTGAGCACCCGTTCAGTGTTGGCCTCCTCGCGGACCGCCTCCAGAACGACCGTCTTCATCAGCGACTGCAGCATCTCCTTGCGGAAGATCTTGAAGAGGAACTGCTTGAAGGCCTTCAGGCGATCTTCGCTCAAGTCCACCAGGACGCGAGGCGGCGCCGATGGTCGAGCAACAGATGTTCCCGCCGAGGTGCTCGGAGCTGGTTCACCATCGGGGCCCTCAGTGTCGCCGTCAAACTCGTAGACATCACGAGTTCGCTTGGCGTCACCTCGTCGGCCAGTAGAAGTGGACGGGCCGGCGGCCGCCTCATCGGTCTCCATGTTCTCCCCGTCACCCTCAGCGCCCTCATCACCGCCCTCATCATCGTCGTCGTCACCCTCGTCTCCGGTGGCGGCAGTTCGTCGCTTGCGAGGCTTCTCGAGCACCTTCTGAAAGTGCGAGTACTGCACCATCTCCACGGCGGCAGTCGCGTCAATGTCGTCAATCGTAGTCGAGAGACGGGCTCGGGCGTGGGCAGTGGACAGACGGATCAGCGTCTCCAGGGTACGAGCAGTGACGGGTTGGGTCTGTAGAGATTGCAAGTTAGAAAAATGATAAAGCAACAAATGAAGGTCCTGACTTACCCTGGCCACATCACTCTGCTCCAGGTCAAAGTCACGCAACTTGGTGTACTCCTGGGCAATAATCTCTGAGGCCTGCTCAGTCAGCTGAGGCTTGATGGCCTTTGCAATGTGAATGTACTTCTTCATGAAATCCATGCTGACAATTTTCTCACTAAAAAGGAGAGATAAAATGTTACTAAATGACACAACTCTAATCAAAAGAACATACTTTCGCTTGCGCTTTCCATGCAGAAGTGGATCATATTTCTCGTAGACGGGCGTCTCCGTCTCCTCGCCATCCAGCTTGGAAGAGTCCTTGGTGGTCAAAAAGTCGGCATGAGTGCGAATTGGAAGTGCTGCAGAAAAAGAATGGGTTTTGCTTATAATATTCAAAAATCACCAAAAAGAACTTACGCTCTCCGTCAGCCTCGCCGGGCGATCGGTAGCGATGCATGCGCACCACGTGATCGGAGATCTCCGTGTCATTGTCCACGTCATTCTTGTCGAGCATGATGAAGATGCAGTCGAAACGCGAGAGCAGCGAGTCCTGCAGGCCAATATTGTCCATCGGCGTCTTGTACTGGTCGTAGCGGCCGTAGACGGGGTTGGCCGCCGCCAGCACCGAGCAGCGGGCGTTCAGCTTTGCCTGAATGCCCGCCTTGGTGATCGTCACCCGGCCCTGCTCCATCACCTCGTGAATGGCCGTTCGGTCAATGTCCGACATCTTGTCGAACTCGTCGATGCAGACGACGCCGCGGTCGGCCAGCACCATGGCGCCCGCCTCCAGACGGCGGTCGCCGGTCTCCGCGTCAGTGGTCACCGCCGCCGTCAGACCGACGCCCGAGGATCCGCGACCGGTGGTGGCGACGGCGCGCGGGGCGCAGTGCAGCACGTACCGCAGCAGCTGCGACTTGGACACCGACGGGTCGCCAATGAGGAGAATGTTGATGTCACCACGAAGGCGCGTTCCATTGGGCAGAATCTTCTCCATGCCGCCGAGGAGCATGCAGAGCAGCGCCTTCTTGATGATCTCATAGCCGTAGATGGAGGGGGCGAGCGAGCGGGCCAGCGTCTCAAAGACGTCCTTCTGGCGGGAGAAGCGCTGGCACTTCTTAATGTCCTCCGGCATGATCTCCGCGTCCACCTCCTTGTTCAGAAGGTTGATGTGCGTGCCGAGGAGGATGGTGCGAAAGGTGCCGCTGGTGTAGTAGCCCTGCTTGTTGGGCAGGCAGCGATAGGGGCCGACGATGAGCACTCGGTCGCCCGGCTTGCACTGGTCCACCAGGTCGTTGTCGGCGATGACGTCCACTGAGCGTGGCAGCTGCCCGGGGGGCGCCTTCTCCGGCATCTCCTGAATGGTCAGCGTCTGGTGGTCGTTGAGCGCCGACAGGCCAAACTCCGTTTCCAGCAGGTTGCCGTCCTCGTCCTTCGTCGGGTGCACCGTCGACGAGGGGTAGGCACTGAGTGAGGTGAGGTCGGTGAACTTGCGCTCAATCTTCTTCTTGGTCGCCTCGCAGTAGTGCACCGAGTGGGACCACTTCGGCCGGACCAGGGAGCACTTGGTGACGATGCCCTCGATGGCGATGATGGAGCCCAGCAGACTGGAGGATAGGTTTCGCGGCGTGGCGTGCTTGTTGCCGAAGCTGCCCTCGAAGCCAATGAGAAACTCGTCGTACTTGTTGGCGAAGGCAGGGTCGCGCGAGGCGACGAACTCCTTGAGGGCGTTCTGGAAGAGGACCAGCTCCTCGATGGAGTTGTTCAGCAGCGCCTTGACGCGCGTCGGCATCTTCCGACGGACATCGTTGATGTTCACCAGCAGACGCTGCTCGCCGACCTTGATCATGTGCTTGACGGCCTCCGCGTAAATGCCCTCATCGCTCTGTACGACGGGTGAAATGAGGTGGAGAAAGAGTGAGAGTTAAAACCAGTGAGTTAAAAGGCCACCAGTTAAAAGGGACACCAGTTGCTCATAGCGTCACACACACACACTTACCTCGTCGTCGAGAAAGTCCAGGTACTGCGACTGACGCTGTCGGTCAATGTCCTGGTCGGCGCTCGGTGGGGCAATCATAGTGGTGGGGTCTTTAAATGAAAAACTGGTAAAAGCGGGGCCTAGCAGGACTTGGGAGATTTGCAGAAATGTTGCTGCGACGGCTGCTGCGGCAAAAGTGTATGGGAGAAGAGAGCGCACTGCTGCTGCTGCTTCTGCCACAAAGAAGCCGCCGTTGTGTTTTGGCGGAAAAATTTCGAGGGCGGTCCTTCGGGGGCTCGCCATTGTTGACGTACCAGCTGCAGACGACTGTCTGTCGCCAGATGGGATCTTATCAGCGGAATCTTATCATTCACCCTTTCAAGATGCATTCTTTTGAGCTGATAAACTTTTAAGTTACTCATGCCTTTAATTAGAAACGTCTAATCAGACAGAATCCCGAACTTACTTCTGCTTTGCCTTTTAAACGTCACTGCGTCTGTGAAGGGGCGCTGCTTGGAAGGTTATCCAAAACAGGTGACTGACTTTGTTGTTGTGATTCGGCTGGCTCAAGATTGCGTTTCAGTTCAGTCTTTCTGCGACGTCTACCACTTTTCCTCGTTTCTGGAGCATTTCACCAGGTAAGTTTGGTCGTAATTTTGCTGAGAGTAGTGAGCTAATTTTTGTCCACCCACTCAGACATGTCCACCGGCCACATCGCCAAGTCGCTGGGCGGCAAAGTGAAGCCGATTCTCTCGCTTGACAAGAATGACGCTCGTCGCCGAGTGCTGAACCTGTACCGCGCCTGGTACCGACAGATTCCCTACATCTGCTACTCCTACGAGCTGCCCATCAGCGAGAAGACGCTGCGGAACAAGGTGCGGGAGCTCTTCTTTGCCAACAAACACCACACTGACGTTCGCGTTGTTGACATGCTGGTGCTACGTGGCCACATGGAGCTGAATGATACCATTAACAAATTCAAGTCGAAGATGCACGTCATGGCGTACTTCAAAGACCCCACCTTCTACCAGAAGAAAGATTTCCTGTCAAAGTTCCTCACTGGACATAGTAATGAGTAGCGTCTTTAGCATGTTGACGACAAAGATCAATATTGTCTTGCAATTTGGCGTAGTGAGTGGGCGCTCAACGCCACCACCTTCACGCTTCCCTTCTCGCACCGGTCTCTCTTTAGCCCAAGCCGGAGATTGTTGTAGCTTTTAAAAATGTAAAATATCCTTTTCTATTACACGCTTGGAAACACTCTGGTACATCTCAAAACATTAGATTCTCAACAGGCACAACTGGCGGCTAATTAACCGGTAGAGCCCTACGCCTAAGAACAAAGCGGTTGTTCGGCTCTAATTAGAGCGTTCCAAATCCGCACCAAAAAGGTCCCAAAGCACACACCTTGTTAGAAGCTGCCCTTCATAGTCCTCGTTTGGGCCACCGGCAGGCGCCAGTGAGTGGTTCTAGCCACTCGGAAGTTGGCCACATTATAGGAGTGCCCCCGGGACTTCTTCTGGAGAGCGCCATCTCCGGCGTCCTCCCTCTGGTCCTCACGCCGGCGAGTCCCGCCGCCCTGGGCCCCTATTCCGGCCGGTTCTCCGGGCCTATTCTAACCTGCGCCGCCATTTTGATCCTGTGTCGATGGTGGAGCCATCCAGTTGGGCAAAGTGAGGCACAGAAGTAGAAGTCGCACACAGCTGAGAGAGTTGGCTGGCAGTGTGCGGCTCGACGACGGCCTTTTTGGCTGCTGCAGCAGCTTCTACTTCTGCTTCTACTACTTCTGCCGTTGCTACTGCCGCTGCTGCTGTTTCTGCTGCTTCTACTTTGGCTTTAGCTGCAGTGTGTGCTGCCGCCGCGCTGTGTGATCATTCGCGCTCGTCATCCTCTATCGCCAACAGCAGCGGCAGCAAATCTATCCTCAACAGCCCTGCTGCTTCGGCTGCTCCACACCACCACCAACAGCATCTCCAATCGGCAAAAGGTCGACCGACAATCGCCCCACTTCCCCCGCCGCCGCCACCACCACCACCCCTTTCCGAGGAGTCCACAGTGACCCGCCGGCTTGGAGACCTTCAGTCCGTTGCCGAAGGTAAGTGCCGCCGGCCCAGTGCCTGTGTTTGTGTGCCTGGCCCCCTCAGTTCCTGGTCACTTCGCCGGCGCGCCCAGAACGCGACGACGGCATGGCGTCTTTCTCTTTCTCTTTTTCCCATTTGTCTCCCTCTGCCTGCCTGAGCTGAGTTGCTCCTGGTGCGGTGGTGTTTGCCAGCACCTCACCTCCCTTTTGTAATCGAGCACTTTCTGCCGTGTACACACACTCTCTCGCTCACTCACAACCAAACACACACACAGACTCTGTTCTCCAAAGTTGCATTTCTGGTTTGGAAGAAAGTCAAAATGATGATGATGATGTCTCTTTAGAAATGGTCCTCTTTTCGAAATGAAACTATTTGCCCTCTGGTTGTGCGTTTCGAAATGGTTCTCCCTTCGGTTCTTCCTTCGCCTGCCACACACACTTCTCGTCTTTTCGTCTGTTCTCGTCTTTGTGCTCTCGACTTCTCCCTACGTTCTGCGGTGCTGACGCCGTCGCCGACACCGACGCCGACGAAAACTTCTCAAGGCGGCAGCACCCGATTTAGGTCCAACGTTGCCTTCCTTCCCTCTTGGTGATTCTCACTTGCTCACTCGTTCGAGCAGCGAGCCATAATATAGAACTCTATTTTCACTTCATATAATTCATTGGTCTGTCTGCTATTGTCTAATCGCCTTAACCTCTGATTGTGCGTCTGTTCTACTTCGTCAGCTAAGTATGCAAATCCTACCAACTGTGTGTGTGACTGAGGCGCTGACTCTGTACCAGCCTAACCTTCCTACCTAGCAATCACACACAATCTTGGTCCACCAAGTATTTATCTTGAGGCACCGGGGCACACACTGAGGGACAGCAGCAGCATTTGTCCGTCGTCAGCCTGCAGAAGAAAGCGGCAAGAGTGGCGGCAGCAGTAGCAGGCCGGCAGGAGCTGACCACTACTGCTCAGGCTGTAGTTTTCAGTCAGCCCGGCCAGCCAGCCACTGATGGTGGTGGCTGTTACCTTTGCCGAGAAGAAAGTGCAAACGAAAAAGTGGCTTCTTCGTCTTGGGCATGTGCCTTCTTCTTCTTCTGCACTTCTTCTACCACTCTCGAACTGGCTTTCCCATTGCCACATTCACACGGCATTTGCCTCTCTTCTTCTTCTTTGTCTCCCTTCTTCTCTCTGTCTTGGTGGCTGGTATTTCGCGCGCGTTCACACTTGACTCGATTCTTGTCGTCTTGGGCCGAGTGAGCAGCAGCAGCAGCCAAAGTAAAGCAGACCAGTGCTTTCAGTCGGTCAGTCTGTCCGGCGAGCACTTGTTTTCTGCGCCTTTCAGCTCACACAGCTCTCTCTCTCTCTCTCTCTCTCTCTCTCTCTCTCTCTCTCTCTCT
>JAALOO010000166.1_pt1 | contig 56776 bp, 57 predicted proteins | sample 7257641 | NCBI WGS metagenome assembly JAALOO01 (sample SAMN14085613, study PRJNA598686) | mite metagenome | biome: ENVO:01001000; feature: ENVO:01001002; material: ENVO:01001226; isolation source: single female mite from University of Michigan culture on fish food culture... ...
CTCTCTCTCTCTCTCTCTCTCTCTCTCTCTCTCTCTCTCTCTCTCTCTCTTTTAAATCGATTACTGCAAATTGATTGTAGAAAAAAAGAATTCATTTGAGTAAATTAAAAAAAGTAGATCATTATAAGCAAGAAATATTTAAACTACTAACAAATCACTTGATTTGAAAAAAATAAATTAATAAAAAGTGGACATAATATTGATTTTGTGGTACAGCTTGGACTTGGACAAAAACTAAAAAACGCCATTACTTTATTAATTTAATTTCATTTCATTATTGAAATACCATTAAAACATCATTTTACTATTTTGTAGACAGCACAGTACATATAGCAAAAAAGTTTTGAATAAAAAGTTTTGGTGCAAAATCATGTTTTTTATTTTTTTTATTAAAACAAAATCTTATTACTAAAAAAAATCTGCCTGATCTACTCTACTCTTTAGCAGCTCCCTGCTCAAAGAGCTTGTACCAGTAGAGCATGAACTGCAGGTAGAAAAAGACGCACTGCCAGAACAGAAAAATAGAACTCAAAGTTTAGTAATCTTTTTGATAAACGATTCTCCCCTCCCCTTCCTCACTTACATTGCCAAAGGTGGCCCAGGTCATCAGTCCTAGGCAGCCGTAGGTGATGCCGAAACGGTCGGAGGGATCGCGGTGCATGTTCAGAGCGTAGTTGGCCAGCATCAGCCGCGTGCTGACGGTCATGCCAAAGTGGCGCCGGTTGGGCGGCTGGGCGGTCCAGTGGAGCAGGACTCGATTGCTCGAGTGCAGCCGGTAGCTATACTACAAATTAAATGATTTTAACATTTAATTTTTGCAGTAGTAAAATAGTAGGTCACTTCCTTTTCCTTTACCTGAATCGCCAGCAGGTGAAAGCCAATCATGCCGCTAAACTGAAAGACGACGCAGTTGGTGAGGATGAAGGTGCCCACCGCGGTGTACTGCCCCTGGAGCATGCTGATAATTAGATAGGTGTTCAGCGGGACGAAGATGGCGAAGAAGGCGAACAGTAGCCGTCCGTAGATGTCGTTGGCGAAGAGCGTCAGCTGGAGGACCTGGGCGTGGCGCCTTCGGTAGCGCATAAAAGTTGTTGCTTGAAAACCAACCTCCTCATCGCCCTCGATCAGCCGGTCCACCTGTTGCAGTTGGATGAAGATGATCAGCGAGAGGGAGAGGAAGAGAATGGAGGCGACGAAGAGCGTGTAGATGAGGCAGCCCATGTTCGCGTAGAAGAGGAAGTTGGTGGCAGCGTAGGAGAGGAGGTTCAGGAGGACCATGTAGGGGCGGTCAAAGAGGGGAAACACTTCGGCTCGGAAGAGGTACAGGTAGACGAGGGATTCCAGTTGGAAGACGATGAGGAGGAAGACTGAAATTTAGTTGATTAGTTTCGAGCAAATTAAGTAAACAAATAAAGTCTTACCAATAAAGGCGACAAAGTACCTGAGCGCCAGCATCCAGTAGCCGGTGTACCTCCTGACGGCCACCTCCACCGGCAAACTCCTCCCACTGCCCTTCTTCCGCTCCCAGACTTTGCTGAGGAAGAACTGCTGCTCACGATTGAAGAGGACATCGTTGGAGAGGAGAATTGGCCACCAGAACTTCCGCTCGCTGAAGCTGGCCGGTCCGTAGAGGACGGAAAAGTAGTAGAGCTCATTCAGAGTGCAGGCCACCAGGAGGTAGTTGATGTTGCCCGGGCAGTGCATCAACAGGGAGATATCGTAAAAAATAAGTTTTTGGAAGTCGGTCAGGCAGCCGTCGAAGAAGAGCAGGGCAAAGAGGTGCAGGAGTTGAGCGAGGAGAATGGAGGTAATGAGGCGAACCTTCCGCAGGACCAGGCCTCGAGGCAGGAGTTGCTCCTTGAGGTCGATGACGTCCTTGATGTAGCCGGTGACGTTGGTGGTGATGCGCCAGAACTTGAGATAGTTCTCCAGCAGGTAGTACACCGTGGCGCCCATTGTTTGGTGCATTTTGACTGGTCCTTGAAGCGAGGAGTTTTTAGGAGTTCAGTTAGCTAAAAAGATTGGCTAGTTTTCAAGTATCACAATTTTTTGCAAAGTTTTTCTTTTGCTCTTAATTTTGTTGCCATGTTTGTTTTGCTGGTGAGTGAGTGAGTGAGTGAATTATTCAAGAGCAAAGGTTAGCAAACAACAATAACAAACGACAACAGCAGGTAGAAAACAAACAAACAAACAGAAACCGGTGCTGCCTCTTTTTGCAAAACAAAACTTTTTGCAATTTTTTACAATTTATGCAAAAGTAGTCTTTTTTGCACAGGCTAAGATAGCATAAATTTTTATTTTCCTTGTTAGACAAATTTGAACAGCTGAAACTACTACAGTTTAGAAAGTGAGAGGGGCACAAAGTGAACTCATTAATTATTACTGGGAAACTCCTTCTACGCGCTGCTACGCTTTTTTAAATGGTCTTAAAATGACATAAATATTGTAGACGCCGCTAAATGGCAAATAGTGAAGCAAGCTTTTTGCTTTTGTTTTTTGAGGGTGACTGATGAAAAATGCACCGGTTTCAGTGGAACCTGAATTTAGTGACGTAAAACTGCTGCTGTGACAAGCAAAAAGAAAAATTTTTTAACAGTGTCAAAAGTTGATTTCAAGGTTCAAACGTTAATGATTTTGATCAACTGCTTAAAGTTAAATGGAAACCCTTATTTTTACTGAAAGTAAAGTGCAATGAATTTTTTTCTTTCTCTTTTTAGTTAGAAAGAAAGAGGCTAAATGAGTACAAAAATAATACTGCAAAATTAATTAAGCAGTAGTTTAGAAAAATTAGTATAGAAGAAGATTTATTTTCAGCTTTACTAAACAAAAACAACAGCTTTACAGAGACACACTCAAACGTGGCAAACACTTGGTGAATATTCAAAAACAAGGTGAATATTCTTTACATTGCAGGTCGTTTCAATTAAAAGCACGCAAGTAACAGTGTAATTCAAGGGAATTCAAACTTGTGTGTGACGCTGCTTTGTTCTTTCTGTCGTTTCAATTAAAAAGCTTGTACCAGTAGAGTATAAACTGCAGGTAGTAGAAAGTGCACTGTGTGTAAATGAAAAGTAAAACAAAAAAATATTAAAAATTTTGACATTTTTAAAAAATTAAATATTAGCAATTTTTGTTGCATTTACATTTCCAAAGGTGGCCCAGGTCATCACTCGTTGCAGTCGCCCGTAGGTGATGCCAAACCTTTCCGATGGTTCTCGGTGAAAACCAATTGCATAGTTTGCTAATGCCAATCGGCTTTTCACCTTGTGCCACATTTGACTTTGCTTCCCAGCGCCTGAAAACACCGGCTGCTGAGCGCACCAGCCGAGAAGAACCGAGTTTCCAGCGTGCAGCCTGACCGAGTACTGTACGGCCACCAGGTGAAAGAAGATCAGGGCGAAGAACTGAAGAACAATGACGTTGCCCATGATGATGGTGGTCGTCGAGGAGTGCCTACTCTCCGCCACTATCGATATGACGAGGTAGGTGTTGAAGGGCGTGAAGATGGCGAAGAGGGCGAGCAGGGCTCGGCCAAAGAGGGCGTTCACCGCCTCAATTAAATGGAAAGTCTCGGCGTGGTAGCGCCGGTACTGGGTGAAGAGGCTGACAGAGAAAGGCTTTGAGAGTTGGTGGTTTTGATTATCTTTTTTTCCCCTAAAGTGTGGCCTTTTTATTTTCAGCAGTCGGTTCACGGCGGCCAGCTGATGGAAGACAGTGGCTGAGATGGCGGTGAAGAGAATCGAGGACAGAAGATTGACAAAGGCCAGGCAGCCGGTTACAAGGTTGAAGAGGAGACAAGAGGTGGAGAAAACGGCTAGCCAAAGCAGTAGAAGGAAAAAGTGGGCGGCGCCTTCCAGGTGAAAAGGAGCTTCCTGAAGTGAAGTCCAGGCGCAGTAGAGCGCTCCCAGGAAGAAGACACTGAGGTAGGACACTGAGGAGAAAAAGAGGAGTTTATGTTGTTGTTGTTATTAGTTTTTTTGGCCTGTTTAAAAAGCAGTTGTTCCCTTCACTTACCGGCAAAGAGCATCATGTACCGGGCGACTAGAATCCAGTACCAGGTATAACGGCGGACGACCTCCTTCTCTGTTCTTCTTTTCGTTTGCACTCCTTCTCTAAAGTGCCACCACCACCTCCCTTTGACTTTGATGCTCTTTTGAATGAAAAATCTACCTGATTTTAGCCCGCAAGAGAAGAGCACCTCATCTGCGAGCAGCACCGGCCACCAGAGCCACTTTAGACTGCGCTGAAGTAGGTCATTTCGATTCTGCAGCCCGTACATCAGGTAGAGAAAGTACAGCTCCTCGAGGCAGCACCCAGCGAGCAGGTAGTTCAAAGAGGGCGGGCAGTTCAGGAACAATGTAAAGTCGTAGTGGAGCAGCCTCTGCAGGCTGGTCAGCTGCGCTGTTGAAGGCGAGGCGAGGTAGGCGTGGCGGACTAGTTGAATCGCCAGAAGAGAGCTGACCAGCTGGACTTTGAGGTAAATGGAGGAAACAGCTTTAGTTTGAGCGTAGGTTTCTTTTCCATTTTGATGGCTACTGTCCTTCAACGTCTGCACCTCGGCAATGTACGCCTTCAGATTAGTTTTCAACGGCCAGAACTTGAAGAAGACTTTCAGCAGGCGGAAAAGTTGCCAAACTAATTGAATTTTTTGGTAGAATGTATTCTTAGCAAAAACCATTTTATTATTTAATGATTTTAATTGAAGCAGAAGTTCAATTGGAATGTTCGGTTTTGACATATAAAAAGCCGTAGCTGAAATGGTGGGGTGTTGTTGTTTCAGTAACAGTTTAACCTTGCAAACAGTTTATAAAATTTTAATTTTTTTTGCCTAAAAAGACCACAACAGTGTGTGTTCAAAATTGTTCACTAACAAACAAATCATAAATAAAGTTAAAGTTTTAAAAAAATACTTTATATTTGTGTTTTTGCTACATTAAAATAAAAAATGCATGTGAAGTAATGTTTCAGCTAAATGTTCTTGCAGTGAACGTTTAATGTAAGTTTCGACATTTTACCAATTTTTTTTGCAACAAAATTGGTCATTTAAAGTTTTAAATACTTATTTAAAATTTATTCAAGTTTATTTTTCTAATTAAACATACAAGTTACAATGTTTTCATAAACCAACCTTAACTCATTACAATGATCATTTTTTTAGACAGTCCAGCCACAGGTGCACATAAAATTGTCATTTCAATTTTCTAAATATCGCTAATTGAATTTTTGGCAGTCTCGCTTTTTTGCTTTTAAAATGTGCTTTTAATAAAGTTGGTGGTTTGGTAGTTTTGGCAGCTACCACCACCACCTCCGACGGTTTTAGCCGGAAAGAACGGTTTCCAACGCCTAGCAACGCCGAACAAACTACAAAACAGACTCTCTCTCCCACTGTGACTGTTTCCAGGCGACAATGACTTTAGAAAGGAAAAGTGAAGACTTCTCAGGTGATCTTCCAGTGCCTGTTTTGTACTGCTCACTGAATATATCGATCACTACTGTGAAAAAAACACTGAAACTCACTTTTTATGTGCTGAAAATGGTAATTGACAACCTTTACCTGTGCTGTGATCCAAGCCTGTGTTTTATGCCATTTTTTAAAATGCCAAATTGAGCGTCTAGATTTTTGTCACTGAAAAACTGCTTTTCACTAGTTTTTGCTGATTATTTCCTTTTTTATAAAATGCTAAACTTCTTCAAGTCCACCTTTGTGCTGCTGCTCAGTCTGTCGCAGGAGAGCAAAGCCTTCCGCCTGCCCAACATTAAACTCCCGTCGCCAGAGTAAGTGCACAGTGAAGCTGAAGGTTTAAGCTTTACATTGCAAAGCTTTACATTGTAATCTTACTTTGCAAAAAATCACTTTTTGTTTGGTGTATCCAGTGAAAATCAGTTCGAAATACTGGAATCTGTGAATGGAAACACCACCACCACTAACATTCATCTGGTCCACCCGATGGGCAAGTACCTCAAGTCGGCCAAGCCCGAGTCGGAGATGTTCATCCTCGGCTTCGGTGCCATCACCCTCCTCGGCATGATGCTCGTTCTCTACAAGAGCCTTCGAGCTAAGCAGAATCGGCGGAATCGGTCCTCACTGTATCACTACCAGCAGATGGAAGCTTGATCATTTGCATCACTTTCAAAAAAATCAAACAACTCAGGTCACCAGGTTTCAGCAACATTTCGGTCAAACCTATGAAACGAAAAAAAATTATTAAAATTATGACTGAGCGAAAGCGCATAGGTTTAGCCATGTTGCGAAAATCTGGTGGCACTGTTGCCCTTGCAAAAAACAGCAGTTTAGTTCATTTTTTGTTATTGATTTGTTGTTGTTGTTAGTTGCATTAGTTCATGACATTACTTCGAAGACATTAGCGAGCAAAAAAAGCAATTAATTGTCGCCATCAAATTCAATCAAATAAAAAAGCAAAGAAAGACACTGTTTTCCGGAAGTCAAGCACCTTTTCTGTTAATTTTTTCCTTCTTCTTCTTACTTTCCCCCACCTCGTTCCTTCTGCCAGCATGCAAAAATTAACATCAACAAAAGCAACAACAAGCAGCTTGGAAAGCTACTGCTGCTGCTAATTAATGTCAACAAGCAGTGACAATTAGAGCAATTAACGCTCCTGCTACTGCTCTAATTAAACACCTTTCTTTCAGCTACTGCCGTTGCTACTTTGTTGCTCCTGTTTGTTGTGTTGCTGCTGCTGCTGCTGCAAGAAAAAAAATCAGGAGCTGCCTAACTAGCTATAATCTGTTGTATTAATTTAATTTAACTTTTCAGCAGCACTTTCTCTCTGGTAATGAACGTTCATCACGCACCACACAGCAGCAGCAGCAAATAATGCAGTAAATCCTTTAGTCCCCCACCTTGTTGTTAAAAAATGCCTTTGACAATTGGACAAGTACAATGAAGGTACACTTTCTCTCTTCCATTCTCCTTTTTGTTTTCTCTTATTTTCAACATTGTTTCTCTTTGTACAGCTTAGCATGTCTCTCTCAAAAAAAGTATATAAGCTTCCAGCCAACCCAAAGTGAAAATATCACCGATCATTAATCATTTGTTAGCTTTCAAAACAAACACAAACAGCAACATTCAAAAATGTTCACCAAAATCACCTCGTTTTTTTTCCTGGTTCTCCTCGCCTTCTTCGCAGTGGCCCATGCTGGTGAAAAGGGCGGCGACACGTTGGTCCTCGGCGGTGGTGGCGGCGGCGGTGGAGGTGGTGGAGTTCAGTTTAGTAAGTGAAGTTTTGAGTTTAGTAGAAACTGCTGATCTTGATTTTTTATTTTTAACAACCTTTTTTCCTCTTCAGTTCCAATTCCCATTCCAGTGCCGATGGGCGGTGGCGGCGGCGGAGGTTTTGGCGGAGGCTTTGGCGGTGGATTTCCCGGTTTCGGCGGCTTCGGAGGCTTTGGACGTCGTTAATTGACCAACTAAACACTAAAACATTCTCATCGCCCTTCAGCACACATCTCATGGCTGGTCCATGTTCCCCCCTCCACAATCATCCTCAATCATCTTCAACATTACCATCCTCATCATAAGCAGCATTATCAACTGTTTTACTACGATCATTATTATTATTCATCAGCATCAGATCATCAATAAAGTTATTATTCAAAGCACATGACCTAAAAGTTAGCAAATCTTTAAGTAAAATTTTATCAAAGAGTGCTTTTAAAAAAGCTGCTGTTGTCATCTAACGCAATGTCGACTACTGTTTGCCAACTCAAGTAGATAACAGCACTTGATAAACCAAACAATACAATTGGTCTGGGCACATCAAAAAAGCAATTACCTTATCAGGTAACATTACAAGTGTTGCTAAAACCATTAAATTAGCAGCAGCAGCATCAATTACGACAAGTACTAAACATGTTCACCAGGTTTCAAGTGCCGTACAAAAGCTTATCAGTCGGTTTGATCAATCGATCAATCGATCAATCGATCAATTTTGATGCCTCAATCACCCTAGGCACAGTTGTGTTTTAGAGTGCCCTTGTCTCTGATACACCGTACATCAGTAAAAAGAGTGTTTAAAATAGAGAATGAAAATTATGTCACGGTAATTGGGGGGTATATAAAAGTAGAGCCCCTCTTGAGACCAGCCTTACCATTCATTTTGGTTAACAACGCAAAAAATTTGCAAAAATGAAAGCTTTATTACTGTTGTTAGCAGTGGCAGTCGCCTCGATTCACTCCGTTCCTACAAAAACCTTTCTCGGGCAGAGCGACCAGGTGACCAGCCTGCCGGGACTTCACTTTAAGCTCCATTTCAAGCACTACTCCGGGTACCTCGCCTCGGCCAACGCCTCCCAGCTGCACTACTGGTTCTTCGAGAGTCAGGGCGACGTGACGAAGGACCCGGTGGTGCTTTGGCTGAACGGTGGACCAGGTACTTTCCCTTTTCAACCTTTTATTTCAAAAAATCTCATCTTTTAAACTTCCTAGGTTGCAGCTCCCTCCTCGGCGCCCTCACCGAGAACGGCCCCATCGAGCTGAACGCCGACGGAACTCTCTCCCCCAATGCCTACGCCTGGAACTCCCAGGCGAGCATTCTCTTCCTCGAATCTCCCGCAGGAGTTGGCTTCAGCTTTAATGCCGCCCAAAACTACTCCACCAACGATGACGCCACAGCGGCGCTCAACTACGGCGCCCTGCAGTCCTTCTACGCGAAGTTCCCCCACCTGGTGAACAATGACTTCTACATTGCCGGCGAGAGTTATGGAGGTACTTTAAAATTACTCTTTTCTGTTAGTCATTTTATCTCATATCCTTTTCATCATCATCTTTTTATTTAGGCGTCTACATCCCAACCCTGTCTCGAAATGTCGTCGCCGGAGGAAGTCCAGCGAACTTCCGCGGCTTTGCCATCGGCAACGGCCTCCTCGAGCAGACGATGCTCGCCAACAGCTACCTCCTCTTCACCCACTACCACGGCCTCTACAGTCCCTCGATGTGGAACTCCCTCGTTTCGAACTGCTGCGCCGGCGTTTCGAATACGGAAAAGTGCAACTTTGTGGGCAACAGCGCCCCTGCCTGCGTCCAGTCGGTGGCCGCCATTCAGGGCCAGCTCAATTCGATGCCCTTCAACCCCTACAACATCTACTCGTCCTGTGTGCAAACTTCTTCGGGAGCTCTCACCCCGGCTAAAGTCCACCAGCAGATGCTGAAGAAGTACCTCTTCAAGTACGTCGATGAAGTGGTCGAAACTGACGATGACGATAATGAAACTCCCGTGGGTGACAATCCCACCTGCGTGGACCTCGACTACGTCGGCGAGTACCTCAACCGACCGGATGTTCGCTCGGCCCTCCACATCACCACCCAGTCGCTGCCCTGGGCCGCCTGCAGCCCATCGGTCAATGCCAACTATGTGAACCAGTACACCTCGTTGACGGAGATGGTGAAGAAGCTGCTTCAGGGAGGGCTGAAGGGGCTGATCTACAACGGCGACGTGGACACGGTGTGCAACTACCTGGGCGATCTGTGGTTCTCTGAGGGCCTCGGTTTCAGTACCGTCCAGGACTACCAGCCGTGGATGTACCAGGGGCAGATTGGCGGCTTCTACAAGATCTACGAGAACTTTGGCTTTGCCACCGTCAGAGGTTCAGGTAAGAGGAAACTGATGATAAAGTTGGCATTTTCATGTTTGTTTTTGTTTGTCTTTTTTCTTTAGGTCACACCGTGCCGATGGACAAGCCCGGCCAGGCGAAGGAGATGTTCTACCGCTTCCTCAACATGACCAAAAGTCAGTAAAGAAGGGAAAGTTTCTCATCACAAAAAACAAAACAAAACATTTTTTTTCCTGTATCATCATCAGCACACAAAACAAAACAAAACAATAAAAAAATTCATTAAAAAGTTCCAACTTTTCACTCGCTCTCTATCTCTCCAAACAAAAACACACATCACTCTCACCAAAACGCCCAAAACTAGCAGTAGTTGGTCTTTTTGAACTGCTTTCTTTCTGTCAACCCAAACCAAACAAAAATGTCCGATTCTGCTCAAGAACCACCACCACCAGCAACTACTGCAAACAGCAACAACAGCACTCCTGAATCCGGAAACTGCTTTCTCAGCCGTCTAAGCAGCACCCTCAGCCAGAAGGCGGCCACCAGCGGCAGCTTCATCAGCGCCCACCTCCAGCGGAAGATCATCGAGGCCCTCGGAGCGGAAGTTCAGCCGCCGATCAACCCCGCCCTCTCCTCCACCGGAACGCAGGCTCTTCTTCGCCAGCAGGCAAAGACCTTGATTCCGGTGGCCGCCGATGGCACCGTCTCGCCGGTGCAAACCGTCTCCGAAGCTCCTTCTTCTTCTGAAGAAGAAGGAGGTCGTGGTGGTGAATGCTCCAAGACGCCCATCACCTGGGAGAAGGTGAAGGCGGCCGGTGCGCTGATAGGCTTATCAGCGGTCCTCGCCAGCCTGGCCACGCTTCCACTTCCGGTCGCTCTTCAGCGCCGCATCTTTCCGCTGCCTCTCTTCACCTCGGCGCTCAAGCTGATAATGCTCCTCCTCTACCAGCTGGTCGTCCTCAAGAAGTTCAACTTCCTGTACTCCTTCAGTGACGCTGGTGGCCTTCTCTGGTTCCCCAACTTCCGGGTCACCTACTGTTCAGCTTTTCTTGCTACAATTACCGCCTATCTGAAGGTGGCCCTATCTAATCAGATCTCGCCGATGCTCCGCCTGTCCCTAGCCTCCGTCGCCCCGGCCAAGGTGATCCTCGTGGAGGGCGGCTGGAGCAGCGACGGCAGTCTGGGCTACAACCTGGTGGGCGGTGGCCTGGCCACTCTGGCCCTCAGCCTGGTCCTGGTGCGCGAGGTTCTTGGAACCGGCGCTTTCGGCCTGCTCTTTGCCAACCTCTTCTGGGCGCTGGTGGTCGTCGGCGGGACGGTGGCGCCCGTCCTCTTTGGACGGCACGCCCCGAGCGGCCTGCCGCACCCTCTGGGACAGATTCTCGCCGCCCTGGTCACTGTGGTTTGCAGTGGCCTTCTTCTGGTCGTCTTCAAGGGCGCCTGGCCGCCGGGCGTGATCGCCTGGGCCTTTCTCATCTGCACCACACTGGCGGGCGTGTGCTCTGATGTGCAGGCGAAGAAGGCCTGCTGTCTGCTGCCTCAGCATGGAAACCTCTTTTGGGTGCTGCGGGAGGTGGGCAGTGTAAGTGAAACTTTCCTGATGAAAAATTTTTGACCCCTTTTATAACTTTTTTTGGAATTTTTAGACCCTGCTCTCGGTCCTCTTCTGGACCGTGCTCAGCCGCCAACTTCCGGCGCCGCTTTCCTTTCTGGGCCTGGTCGCCCTGCAGCTCGCCCTCCTGGGCCTCGTTTGCAAGCCGCTCTTTCAGGTGGAAACCTCTACTATTCTGCGCCGAGTTCACTCGGAAACCTTCGGCGCCACGCCCATTGCTTGAAACTGTGGAGCTAATATAGTTCCAATTTTAGCAGCATTAATTTGTCACATTAATTAATTTGGTGTTGTTGTTGATGCGTATTGCAGCAGCAGCAATTGGCTGTGGATTTTTTGTTGTTGTTATATTAAAATGTTCGAAAAATGGTTCGGGTACTAGCTGCTGCTGTTGCAGTTGTGGCTGTGGAGTTTCGCTGACCTTGTTGTGGAGGTTGTGGAGGTCGTGGTCGTCGATTCGAGGGCCTTCTCCTCCGTCTTTGAGATGGTTGAGCAGTCCTGGTCGAATTGTTTGAAGTTGAAGTCGTTGAAGTGCCATTGTTTCGACGAGACAGGTTCTCAGCTTCACCCTCACCTCCTTCATTTCCATCACCCCCGTCTTCACCTGCGTCATCAGGACTTTCAGTAGTGGTGGACGTCGTGGAAGGTCGTCGCTCGGGAAAGTACGGACAGCCGCCTGCTCGCTGCGTGCAGTGGTAGAAGTGGGCGTGCAGGTCGTGGCCCTGGTAGCGGAAGGCGTCAATGAAGCGATTCAGCTGGTAGCGCACAAAGTCAATGTACTCGTTCTGCTCGACGCGGCCAATGTCTAAAGAAGTGTTATAAAAAGATTAATTTTCATGTATGAGAAAAAAAAGTGCTCAACAATCATTTACCATCAACCAAATTAGCGGCAAAGTTGAAGAGGCGGTTCCAAAGGTTATTCTCCTCGATGCCATCCTGGAGCCAGGGTTTGGGCGTGCTGACCGGAACTGTCGGTGCTGGTGTTGCTGGTCCTGGAACCCAAGGACGAGGATTGTAAGGAGGAGGAGGAGGTGGTGGTGGTGGTGGTGGTGGTGAAGGAGGTCTTGCAGGATAAGGTCTGCCACCACCACCTCCTCCACCTCCACCACCACCACCACCACCTCCTCTTTCCGGGGGTGATGATGGCACCGGCGTGGGACGTGGAGCAGGCCTAGGAACTGGCCCAGGACCTGCTGGTCGAGGGAAAGAAGGAGGTGTGGAAGGAGGTCGTGGCGGTGTTGATGGAGGTCTATTTCCACCTCTCCCTCCTCCTCCACCACCGCCAGGCCTGGCCGGCCGTGCTGGATCAGGCATGAAGCCCGGTCCGCCCTCGTCAGTTGGCCCGCCTGTGTCAGTGTAGTCGCCCGTACCAAAGTCGTCTTCTCCTCCTTCTTCTGATGAAAAAACAACAAACAATGAGTTAAAACCAGTACAAATCTTGATAGTAAAAGCGCTTACCTTGACAGTTGATCTGCTGAACAAGAAATGTGGCAAAAAGTAGTGAAAGAAGGAAGATAAAAAGCGGCCAAAAACGTTGATAAATCATTGTAAATAAAGTATGACTGCCTAAACTGATCCACACAGGAGAAGGACGACCGTTTCAACCGGCCAGTCAACACTTAACTTTAGATCAGGGAAAGAAAGACAACTGCTGAGCGGGAAAACAGTGTCCTTTGAGTGTCTGTTAGTGTCAACTGTTTGCATCTTCACGAGTCAGTGAGCTTCTCAGTCAATCAGTCAGTCAGCCAGTTGCCAAATTGAGAGTTAATGAGCTCTCTCTTTCTCAAACACTAACACTTTTTTATTAAACTCAAGGCTTACCACTACTCGTAAATTACTACTGTTGTTGTTGCTGTTGCTGCTGCCTGTATCACACCTTGAGAAACCACACAGATGATTTAATGACCGGTGATGAAATGATGACCAAGGTGTGTGATCACCTGGTGGTGGTGGTGGTGGCAGGTAAATTATTTACAGAAACGCCACACTTTAAGAAGATTTCAAGATACTGAAAAATGGCAATTTTTTATTCATTCTCATTTTCCAAATTGAAAGTAAAAAACTAGCACAAAAAACTAGCAATTTAAACTTTAGGATAATGTTTTGAGCACAGTTTCTTCAGCGTCGGCTCGTCTTTGGCCATCCCCGCCTTGGTGATCTCCACCAGCTTGGGGCGCATCTTCGCCGCCACCAGTCGCTCTCTGAGCTCCCTTAGCCACGGCGTGACCAGAGCAGTTCCACCCTCGCAGTTGGTCATGAAGTCAACGGCGTACACCACCGTTACGCACATTATTACTTCCTGAAACTGGTCGTCCTTTCCCACAATTTCCTTGTCCATAAACCTTAGCATGCCAAAAATCTTCACATCGCTCTCGCAGAGAAAGTCAGCGGTACTTTGGTGGGCTATGTGAAACAATGGGAAAAAACAATTTATATAGTGAAAACAAATCGCTTTAATCTTTTTTTGCTGCTAAATTGTTACCTCCAAAAACAAGGGCCAAGACAAGGGAGAAGGCAGCCAGGAGGCGGAAAGTTTTGCTTGAGGTGAACATTTTTTGCAGGGTTTAGTTTTTTGTTTTGCCTGTTTTTTGTGTGCAAACAGATAACATTTTCCTCTACTAGCAAACTCGCTTTTTATACTTTTTTTTGCACTCATTTCATTTGCAGTTGTTTAGCTTTAATAATCCCACTACATTTTTTCTAAAAAAGGTTTACACAGTTTGCAAAATGAGATAGCATTTATTGCCACCAGCAATGAGGAAGTGCACAAAAAAGGGGCAAAAATCTTTCAATTTTTATTCATTCAGTTTTATCCTAGGTACACTCTACAAAACAGGTGCTTGAGTTGGTTGAGCTGGTTCTTTATTCATTCACACATTTTCCAAACTAGTAGCACAAAAAAAGCTAACAGTTTATACCTTAGGGTATAATCTTGGGCAGAGTTGCTTCAGCTTTGACTCGTCTTTGGCCATCCCCGCCTCGGTGATCTCCACCAGTTTGGCGGGCATCTTCGCCGTTGCCAATCGGTCTCTGAGGTCCTTCAGCCAGGATGTGACCAGCGAAGTTCCGCCGCAGCTGGTCATGAAGTCCAGGGCGCTCTTCACCGTCTCGCACATCACCAGCTCCTGGAAGGGGCCGTCCTGGCCTTGAATCTGCATGTCGATCAGCTTTAGCTGGCTAAAGATCAACGTGTCGTTCTCGCAAATGTCACGAGCGGTGGCAGTGGCTGGAAATAGAGGAAAAACATTTTAAGCAAAAATTTTTTTAAATTTTTTATTTTGTTCTAAGTTTACCTCCAAAAACGGCCAGAACCAAGAAGAAAGCCGCCAGAAGTCGAGAAGTTTTGTTTGAGTTGGACATTTTTCTCAAAGATTTGTTTTTGGCTTGTTTGTGAATGTGTACAGATAGATGACTTTTTCCTTCTACTAACAAAAATTCGACTTTTATACTTTTGCACTTCATTTGCAGTGACGCTCAAGTTTAGCAGCCAACAAAAGTGGCAGAGGAAAAGAAGGGGAAACGAGTTTTGTTTGTTAACAGTCAAAGCACAATCCTCTGACCCTCTGACCTGACTGGTTAGCTTTTACCATCCCACTACTTTCCTAGAAGGGTTGGCACAGCGCTGTTGAAAGATAGCATCTATTGCGACTAGCAATGAGGAAGTGCACAAGGGGTGCAAAAATCTTTCAACTTCACCAAGTACACGCTTTAAAAGACACTTTTGAGTACGGAATTTTATTTTCAAACCTGTTTTTAATTTTCAATTTGAATTTCTTACTGGTGATCACTAGTAAGCGGACAACAAAAAAAAGCAAATACAAATCAATGATTTAAAATCATTTTCCTTTGTTTGAACTCTTCCAAGGACAGGTCAGCTGCATTTGTTCCCAGCTGAAGGTAGAAGCGGCTATTTTTGCCAGCTTCTGGTGCCCTAGTGCCTGATACTGCTTAATGATCTTGTTCATTTCATAATTCCTCGTTTGGGGGCAGTTACCAAGGACGGCATAGTACTTGTGCAACGTCAAACAAAACTGCCTGGCCCAGTAGTCCTCTGAGCGGCCCTTGTCATGGGCACTCCGGTAGGCAAAGAACTGCAGTTGCTGAATGGGAATATTGCAGACGGGAAAATGGAAACCTCTCATTTCCGATTCTGTTTGTGCGGGGGTTGAAGTGAAATGGAATTAGTAAAGTTTTTTTTGTAAATTTAAAAAGGCTTTTTAACGGGGTTTTTTGCTTACCTTGATTTTTAGTCCAATCATCATCGTCTTTCTCTTCCTCTGCAGCATAAGAAAGAGTCCCCACAATGGAAAGGATGAAAAAAGTTTGAAGAGTGAAGATGAAAAATTTCATTTTTTTGTGATGAGAAAAAGAATGTAAAAACACTGAATGTAAAACTGAGGAATGAGTTTGCTCTTTTTATACCCCGTTTTTTGGTGGTTACTTTTATCAAAATTTTGTGCTAGAATATAAAAGTGACAGGAAAGGGGTTCATGTATCTTCTTGACAACAGCTGCTGTCTCAGCATCTAACCAGCGGAAATTAAATTTACCCTTCTTTTGATAAAGCTTTCAATTCTTTGGAAATCAGTATTTATTTTTTTTGTTTGCTTGTTTGTGATAAGAAGGGCACTCTGCAAGTGCATCAGGGGCATCCGCTGAAAAAGGCACTAAAGTTTTTTGGTCAATTCAAGTGCAAACGAATGGAGTTACTTTTAATCAATTTCAAGCAAATACGATTTTAAATTAAACTTTTTATCTGCTTTAAAATGTAGCTCATAGGCACAACTTGTCTCAGCCATTTGCTATTGCGGGGCGTGTTTAGTAAAACCACCTGTTGTGGCAACAACTTTTCGAAAGATTTCTTGCAAAGAGCAAAAAAAGTTTACCGCAAAAAATCACATGTGCGTCTTTTGTGCTTTTGTTTTGTTTTGGATTGTCGAAGTTGTCTCTGCAGTTTTGTGACAGTTTGATCTAAAAGTGCCAGTGTTTGACGATGATCGGTGACTGGGGCTTCAGTTCAGACTCGATCCTATTTTTCCCAGTAACAGACAGACGACCCGAAGAGCAAGTGCACCTCAAGCTGCTTCACCTACCTGACTATACACCTCAACTCACTTTCATCACATCCGAGCAACAACAACAACAACAACATCAACAACAACAACATCAACACCTCTTCCATCAATTTCCATTCTCTTCATCCTCCTCCTCCTCATCATCATCAACCCTTATCAACTGAAGAAGCGGACATCGTGCAGGAGCTCAGCTCTAAATGGACGCACTCTCTCTCTCTCTCTCCACTGCAGCAATTATCACATCATCGGAACATTCAAGCGCTCAAAGTAGGTTCCTTTTTCTTCGTTTGTTTTGAGTGAGAGAGAAAGAAAGAGAGAGAGTTTGTTAGTTTGTTAGACAACCAGTTTTAGTGTTTTAAAACTCTTTATTTTGTCATTTTATCAACATAAATGAACAAAATGCTGACTCTTCTACTCGTCATCTGGCCCCGCTGTGGGCCTCTGTCGCTTCGGACACAGTCGGTTGACCTTCAGGCGGTCCATGCGGGCCTCAAAGATGGCCGCTAGGGCGGGCCGGCCGAGGGCGTGCAGCTGCTTGATCATCCGCTCCAGGTTCCGGTCCATGCCCAGCTTGCAGTGGGTGAGGGTGTAGCTGTTGAACCAGTAGACGAAGAGCTCCTCGCACAGCTTCGGCTTCAGCAGGCGGTCCTCAAGGTGCTTGTTGCTTTCGATGTACTCGGGAATTATTTCGAACCAGCGGACGCGAAGATCACGACAGACTTTGAGAGAGAGAAAAAAACAGAGGAAAGTGTTTCCAACTTTGTTAGTTAGTTTGAAAAACTAAAAGAAGGTAAAGTAGGCAACAGCTTTGCAACAACAACAACAAAACTCTCTCTTTCTCTCTTTTCTTACCAGTACTGATGTCTTGTGATGGTATGTCATCTGCAAGGACTGTGAAGGCGGCAAAAAGGCTGCAAAAAACCGCTAAACAGAGAACACTTTTGGAGGGAGCTTTCATTGCCGTCATTTACTGAGTTTGCTAACTGAGTTTTGCTAACTGATTTTAATGTTTTCATGCTTTTTTATTGCTACTTTTTATACAATTTTAAAACTGCTTTTACTGTAAAAAGTGAGAAACAGGGGAAAGGGATGACAGGAAAAAGTGGGAGCTAAATTTCAGGCTAAAATTGACAGCACCTAAAAAAGAATTATCCAATCAGTCACAATGTTTTGTCTGCTGATAAAACTGCCAAAAAAATGCACACCAAGATTAATCTAAAGCAGTATCCGCTACAAATCAAACTGTTTTTGCTGTCAAATCAGGTGCAAAACTAAGCAAAACATTTTTACTGATTTTTACCAAAATCCTTTTTTCTTCCTTCTCCCTATCTACAAAGCCGCCTAAACTTGGCCGGCTCTCGGTAGGCGTTGACGATCTCCCCGAGACTGTCCAGCTTTCGCCGCTTCAGGTAGCCGCTGACCTGCTGCAGCTGCCAGAGCATTTGCTCGCAGTTGATCAGCATGGTAACGGCCGTTTGTACGGCGGTGCACACCACCGATCGCTGCTGATTGACCGTGGCCAGGTCGTAGTTGAAGGCAGTCTTTAGGCTTTGCAGCTGCGAGTAGGCCTCATCGCAGGTCAGGTCAGCTTCCTCTATTTGAGGTGAAGGATAGTGATGACCACCAGCACCAGCCATTGATGGTGGTGGGTAATGAACCTGTTGAGGGGCTGAAAAGAGTTGTTAGTTTAAAATTGTGAATAAAAGATTTTAACTTTCAAAACTTACGATACGGAAAGGGCTGACCGGGCATGCCCGGACCGGAACAGTACGGCTGTCCTCCGTAGCTTCGGCTGTTTTCACTGCTGTCGTAGCGCGCCAGCATCTCCGCCAGCTTCTGCTGGCCCCTACTTTTTAAGGCGGCCACTGCCTCGCCCACATTGGCAGAATGAAGGGGACATTCGGAGTTTGTTAGTTTTCCCTGAAACAGTAAATTGCAGGCACTTTTTAGTGGTGCTAAGGGTCGTTCTCCTTTTGAGCCCAAGTTGGGCAGGTTTTGCAGGCGGAAGCACACTACGGTGCAGTCGGAATCAGCTGAGTTTTCTGAAATGGGTTTTTGATCAGTAAAATAGATTTAATAGCTTTTGCCTTTTACCTGCTGCAGAAATCGTGCAAACGGAAAATAGTGCCACTAACAAAATAAATGGAAACTGGAAAATTGATAGACTAGACATTTTCATGTGAATTTTGTGGTGATTTTGATCATTGTAATGCACTCCATTGTTGTTTGCCACAGTAGCGGCCACTATTTTATAGCTAAAAACTACTTTTTTATTTTTTTAAAGCAAATGTTTGCTAGTTGAACTTTTACATGTAGTCTGGGCTTAAATTGTGTTATCTGACAACCGTTAATGGTTGACCGCAAATCTGAGCAAAAAACCAGCCAGCCAGCCAGGATGAAGGGTAAAAGGGGTCGCCTAGTTAACTTCAAAAAGTGATACTTTTTATTGTTTGCTATAAAAACAATTTTAAAATTTGCTGGTAAATCATACTGTCAACAGCAGGTTTGCTTGACCACCTGTTGATCAGTGCGCTTTTCATAGCCAGCAAACAAGTCAAAAACTGCTTTGTTGTTTAGGCCATTTTGCGCAAAATAAAAAGGCAGATAAACAGTGCTTTTAAATTGAATAAGGTCTTTTTATTATCAAAAACAATTTTTTAGGTATACCATTTGATCAAAGTGTTAAGTAAAGCAAACAGGAAAAAAACAGGCAAACAACCAAAAGATGGTGTTGAGGAGGTAAAATCTGGTAGAGTGCGATTTAGGCGATCATTTTGCTGATGTTGCTGTTGTTGTTGCTGCTACTGCTGCTAAAGATTTTCCGCTTTCTTCTAACCGCGGTGTCCTCGGCCGTATCCGCCGCCACCACCACCTGATATAAAAAAAATTTAATGATTAGCACAAGTTTTCAGTAATAAAAAACCCAATTTCTATTATTACCTCGTCCACCACCATAACCTCCTCCTCCTCGGCGTCCGCCACCTCCATAGCCACCACCACCTAAAAAATTTAAATGTTAGTAAGATTTAGTTAAAAAAATTTAGTTTGTTTTAAAATACCTCGTCCACCGCCATAGCCACCTTAGGGGAAAGAATTGATAAAAAATTGATAATGTTTAGTAAAAATTTTAAAATACAAAATCAGCTTATCAGATTACCTCGTCCACCGCCACCACCATAACCTCCTCCTCCTCGGCGACCACCACCGCCTCCGTGGCCACCGCCGTACTGAGCAAAGGAGACGCCCACCAGGGCCGCCAGGACGAGAACGACGAGGAAGAAGATCTTCATGATTTTTATTAGAATTTAAAAGAAAGTGTTTGAAAAGTTGTTGAGGAGCTGTTGAGGAGCTGTTGTTGCTGTTGAATGATGATCTTTCAGTGGCGACCACCGCCTGCTTATATACTCGGCGATCGAGTACTGTACAACCCCGTCATCATCACAAAACCACTACTACCACAGCACCTTGTACCACCACCAAGCAAATCCTTGTCCTTTGTCAACGCATCATCATCAACAGCAGCAGCTTCTGCTTTTGAATCGTTTTCTCTTTAAACAAATTTGAAGCAATCATTCAGACAGAGCTGAAATAGCTTCAAGCAAAGGTAGTAGTAGTTAGTATTTCCCATTGTCATTCAAGCGTATCGTTCTCTCACTCTCTCTCTCTCTCCTCTCTTCACAGTTGTCACAGCCGAGCATCTCTATTGCATCTCTTGCTTTTCCAGTGACATTTTAGTCGTTTCTCTCTTTCCTTACATCTTGTTTCCAGTGCACAAGGCTAATGAGCGTTAAATGAGCGTCGGCAGCAGCAGCAGCAGCAGCAACGGTAGCATATGCAAGTCCTATGGAAGTCCTCGATCTTGAAGCAAAGCTAAGCGAGTAGTGTTTGCGTGTGTCGTTCATTTTTTTTATTGAATAGCAACAAAAAACCTTCTTCCTTTGAAACGCACTAATGTTGTGCCAAGTGTTTCGTTGCAAGTGAAAATTAAATTAGTGAGGTAGTGGTATCCGCTCGCTCGGTCGCTCGCTCGTTCTGTGTTCAGTGTCAATGACATTTTTTTGCTTGGTTTATTTTTTGCAGTGTTAATGAAGTCCTAATTGGTAGTTGTTTTACATTTTTCCTTCCTTTTCAAATTTTTATTTATTTGATATAAACACAATTTTAAAAAACTTTACAAATGCAAACTTTTTTTAGTTTAAAAAATTCAAGGTCATTTATTGCACCGGATTACCAAACCTTAACTTTCACAAATCACTACTGTACGGCGGCGGTGGCTTCTGCTGCTGCTGCTGCTGCTGATAATTCACTATTGCCGTATTTTCATCGCTTTTCAGCGCCTCCTCATAGGTGGGCGGTGAATCGGCCATCGCCACAGACACCATCACCTCCTCCTCCTCCTCATGATCACCAGGAAAATGTTGGTCATCATTATCAGCATTATTATCAGAGGCGAACCTATTTTCGTTGATTTGATTTCTAGGCAGAGTCTGCTGATGGTGATGGGCGTAGACCCGCTCCAAAGCTGATGATGATGATGAGTTGCCTCCTCGATGAACTACGACGACGGCCAGTTCATTCTGCAGACTGTTTCCTCCTCTAAGGGTATTACCTCCTCCTCGAAAACTTTGCCTCCTCTTTCCCGCCCGACAGCAGCGGTAGATGGTGATGGCGATGGAGATTATGAGCGCCAGCTTGAAGATCACCTGCCGGGCCGTCCAGCCGTCATCTCGGTAGCTGCTGTACTTGTTCTCGGTCGTTATTTTCGGGTACTCAATTTCTGTTTTGGTGCTGGTGCTGGTGCTGCTTTGATTTATGTACTTTTGCTGTTCAAGGTACCTGAAAGTGTTGTGCAGTTTGAGGAGCTCGTAGAAGGGTGGATGCAGGGTGTGGTCTTCACTTTTGTAGTGGTGATCATCGTCGTTGTCTTCATCATCATCATCCTCTTCCTCATCCTCCTCCTCATCATAGTTATCAATGTTGAAGCCCTCAAAAGTTCCGCTTTCTGAAGCAGCAAAAGTAGAGGAGCTAATTTTCGTACAGTGAACAGCTTGAGGTGCTGATAAAAAGAGGCTGAAAAAGTACAACAAAGTAGGAAAGAGAACTGAGAGGCACAGGAGAAAGTGAGTTGGAGAGAAGATCTGATTGTTGTGCATCATTGAAAAAATCTGGGGGCTAATTTTGAGTAAAGTTTTAGCCGCTGCTGCTGCTAATGATGCAAATCAAAAAAGATCAAGGCAGCTTTTTTCACCAAGCCTTTTGACTAGTAGTAGTAGAAATCACTGCTTCTGGTATAACTTTTCGGTTGCTGTGGGCGAATCAGGACAAGTGTTGTGCTGAAGCCTCCGAGCAGCAGCAGCTCTGCTGCGACTCCTCTTTCTATACTTGTACAAAACCTTTTCGCTGTTCTCTTTTTTCGCCCTTTCTTTGCCTTCTTCTTCTTCTTCTTCTTCTACCCATCAGCATCATCATGATCATTCCCAACATTGTAAACATTTGCTGTGTGAGTGTGTGTGTGTGTGTGTGTTCACCACATAAGTGCCAATGTGTAACACCAATGCAATGAATTACGTAGCAAAGTTTGTGCCCCGCAATCTCATAAAGTATTGGCGCCTTCCTTCCCTTCACTCTTCTTGCTATATGATTGTAAAAGTTTGTTTAGAGGGAAAAAATGAACAACAGTTGGCAATTTGTAGTTGAGTGAACAGCAACGGCTGAATCACACTTTGAGTTGTTTTACTGCAGGAAAAAAAGGATTTTTATTTTTGCAGAACAGGAAATAAAAAGTACAAAAAATGATAAGATAACATTGAATTAAAACGTTTTTTAAATTTTTGGGTTTGCTGTGTCTAGGAGCTGTTGTTGTTGTACACTTTAGAATACTTTTCTGTTCACTGTATTACAACAATTTTCATTTTTTTCACAAATCACTACTGTACGGCGGCGGAGGAGGCTCCTGTTGCTGAGGGTGGTGATAATTTACCACTGTCTCACCCTGATGATTACCATTGCTCTGCAGTATCTCATCATAAGTGGGCGGTAAGTCTGCCACTTCCTCCTCTTGAGGATTTTCCGGAGAACATTGATGATCAGAAACTGGTGCCAGCAGAACCGATGAGATGCTATTTTCTCGACCGAGGACTACGACGAGTGCCAGTTGTTCACTTGCCGGCTCATTGTTTTCTCTAGCTCGGCTTTCTCTGCGGGAAGGTTCCCTTTCCCGCAGACAGCAGCGGAGAATGCTGGCGACAAAGGAAAAGAGCGCCACTAGTGCGAGGCATACCAATCGAGTCGTAAACACGATGGACGCTTTGCTCACGTAATTTTTGTCGGTTGTTGTTGCCGGATAATCAACTGGGTAGTAGTTGTAAAAATTGTTAAGATTGCGAGTTTTATTTTTAAACTGCTCGTAGATCTCCTCCTCCTCGGTGAGAGCATCATTTTTGTGATCGTCGTCAGATTTACGGTCGTTTTCATCCTCTTCACTTTCATAATTTTTTAAACTGAAGTGGCCACTTTTCTTTGGAGAATAAGTGGAAGTAGAGTAAGAGTCAATTAGGGTACAGTGAACAGATTTTTGAGGTGTTGAGAAAGATAAAAACAGGCTGAAACTGTGCAACAGAATCGGCAGCAGCAAAGCTGACAGGCACACCAGAAAGTGAATTGGAGAAAGGATTTTAATTATTTTTGGCATCATTGATATACAAAAAAGAAAGAAAAGTTGAATTTTGAGAACAGTTTTAGTGCTAATGATGCGTAGCAAAAATCAAAGTTTTTTTTATTGCGGGTAAATGTCAAGACAAGTGTGAAACCGCATCATTGGTCAGCAGCCTCTGCGGCGAGTCCTCTTTTACAACGACTTGTACGACAGCTCATTTTCTGTCCTTTCTTCTTTTGCCCTTTTCTTTTCTGCTGACATTCACCCATCATCATCATTGCTATTATTTGCTGTATTTTTACTTTGTAAATGCACACACACACACACCAATACTGAATGCGGTAAAAATGCGACAAAATGTGCCCCGAAATCTCTCATTAGAATACTGGCGCTCCCCAATTTTGCTATATATGATATTGTAAACGTTTTTTTAGAAGGAAAAAGCTGGTTTGTTTGACACTGGACAACAGCTGAATCATTTAGGCTGATTTTTTGTGCAGAAAAAAGCCACAATTTTATTTACAAAACAGAAAGTTAAAAGTACAAAAAGAACAAGAAAAAAACATGCTGTTTTATTCACTCAGTACTCGGATCAGAACTCGGCTGATCAGTTGATGATTGACATTCACCGGAGGTGCTTTCAGTACAGGCTGTGTTTTCGGTTGATGAAACCTCATTATAAGAAGGCGGCGGTGAATTTTTGTTTGGATCATCAGAAGAAAAAACAAATGATGGCGCACTTGGTTGAAAGCCCCAGTTGTTGTTCACTGGTTTTTGGTTTTGCGGGAAAAAGCTGCCCAGCTGATGCTCATTTTCCGATGAGCTGAAGGTGAAATATCCACCTTTATTTCTATTTTGTGCTTCTTGAGCTGAGCGCCATTCTTGTGTGCCTCCATTTGGATGAGACTGCCGCTTTGCAGTGACCACTTTGTAAAGACAGTACGCTGTAGCAGTTGCCGAAAAGATGAACATAAAACAAAAGATAATGAGCACTAGATTGAACATATTTGGTGATCTGCTATTAATTTTTACAGTGTTTTAATTTTTTAATTTTTATTTTGAAAAAATTTAGAGGTAAAAACAAAAAACATTTTGTTTACATATTTTTTAAGTACAAAAGAGTGCTGCAAAGTTTTTTGCAGTGTTACAGTTTAATATCCTGTTAAAACCCTGCTTTTTGCAGTAGGTTTTATGCCTCTTATCAAAAGCACTTTTTACTTCAGAACACTGGTAGATAGAACACACAACTTCCTCAAAAAAATTATCAAAAAGCAGTTTTCTATGTTATTATTTAATTCAATTTTTATAAAAACCAGATGTTGTTCAAACAAATTAGATTTTATACTTATAACAGTTAATCAAAAACAATTTTTTACTATCGTTTTTACTGGTTTGAAGAACCTTCACTGAAAGCTTCTACTCAACAATCACGACTACTGTTCATCATTTTGAGTAGAAGACTGATTGCACTCAGCTGTCGATTCAGTACAGCTTTCAGTAGTAATTGGCAGTGAAACCTCCTCATAGGTGGGCGGTAAATCTCCGGCGGGCGACTCCAAGAGTGGTGGCGCACTCGGAGTAAACTCGGGATTTATTGACAGTTGTTGCTGCTCACTGAAATGAAGTCCTTCTTCAGATGAACTTGAAGAGAATGACAAATCTCGATTCGATTGGTCAACTTTTTTTCTCTCTGTTTGAGGAGCTCTTCTCTTGCGGTGCTGAGATTTCTCCTTTTTGAGGGCCGCCCCCTGGCACAGCATGTACAGCACAATGGCAATGATGAGAAGGGCAAAAGGCACTAGAAATAGCAGTGAAGTTGATCCGCTGCTTGATGATGGAGTTTTGTTTTGCTGATAAGTGTGGGTATTTAAGGTATTAATTGCTGGGTAGGAGGGATATGAAGGAGGATAAAAATTAGGAGGAGGATAAGGTTGAAAATTAGGAGGAGAAGGATAGTGATTACGAGGAGGAAATCCTCTTTTGTTGTAATCTTGCGACATTTTTATCAAATAAAGAAACTTTGAATCTTTACTGAGTTTTGTGCTCGTAGCACCAGTTGTTTTTTCAGTTGCTGTTGTTTTTAACAAAATGAAATCAAGCTGCCAAATAAGCCACTACATTCAAAGCGTGTGAGTTGGCCTAAAATCTGCTCTGTAACTAATTTCCCCTCCCTAATGTTTTCTCTCTTTTCAAGGTCACCAGCTGCTGCTGCCTCCAGTTGTTGAGTGCTGTTGCAGAAGATTCTGCCAGATTTGATGCTGCAAGGGAAAGGGAATGTGTGCATTGAAGTTGGTAAGTTTTATGACTCACTCGTTCTCATTCATTCTGTGCTATATAATGGCAGCAGCTGCATAGACGCAGAATATTCCGCACGTACAAATTCTGCGACGCACTTGTGCAAGTTTTACAGTTTTGTTTGCTGTGACTCAATTTTTAATTCATTTTTCAGCGTTTGTTTGTTATTTAATGTACAAGTGAGCAGAATAGATGGTACAAAGTGGTCGTGGTTTTAGTGTAGTACTGGTTGAAAGGACAGAAAACACTAAAAAGGGAAAATGAGTAATTGGACAAAAAATGGGACAGTCCTGGCAAAGCAGGATTTTCATTTTTCAGTGAAACAGTCACTTTCATTGGTCAATGGTGTTAGAAGATGAGGAAAATGTGCTTAGCAAATAAAATTGCATTTGAATGTATTCAGTAGAGCCCAACTTGAGATATGAAGCTTTGAGATTTTTGAAAACAAATGTGTTTAAATGTGTGTGTGTGTGTCTTTGAATAAGAAAAACTTTTTGGTTCAAGCTGTTGTTTGGTTACAGGGGGCAAAAGTGTTGGCAATGAAAACGAATGAATAAAAGTATGTTCAGTATGTTCAACATGAGAATAAAATGACTGCTACTTTCCTGCTACTTTCAATGGTGGTCAACAGTGATAAAGGAGAAGTGGAAAAGTGGAGAAGTTTGACCAGCTCTACAGCTTAAAGTCAACTAACAAAAGTCTTTTAAAACTTCAGTCAATAGACACTATAACTAAAGAAAGAAAATGTCCTCTTTGGCGGAGGAGAGAAAGTAGTCCGGCGGGGGCGTCTCCAGGCCATCGGGAATGTTTGCCGGTTGAGGCTGCTGCCCATTTCGTTGATCATCACCACCACCTTGCTCAACGACCGAATCATAGGGCGGCGGACCGGTCATCACCGAAGAGGCGAGGCTGGTGGCGTCACCGCCTTCTTCGGCCTTTTTCTTATCAGCAAACTTTTCCTCGACGCCTCCCTCCAACTTCAGCTGCATCAGGTACTCCAGGTAGTGCTGGTAGTGCTGCTGGGAGCTGGCCTTTCGAAGGCCTGGTCGGCGGGTGTGGTGGGCGTTTCTGTTATTGTTTGGAAAGGGAGCAATGCTAGGCGGGCGCGCCTGAACGCGGCCGGCCAGCTGCAGCGAGTACTGGTCGTTGAGGACTTGCCAGCTGCTGTTGTTGTTACTGGTAGCCTCAACCTTCACTTCCGGTCCAGGACCAGCCAACACCTGCTCATCCTCATCACCATCACCGCCCACCTCACCTCGAAGCGTGGCACCGGCGGCCATCAGCACCGAGGGCGAGGGGAGGATGGTCCGCCCGGAGAGGGTGACCCGGCCGCCGAGGGCGTTCACGGCGCTGACGTAGAGGTGGGCAAAGTGCCAGGCGAAGAGGAGGCAGACGAAGACGAAGATGGCGGCCAGGGTGGAGTTGCTCCAGAAGCTGTGCCCAGTGCTGCTGGCGTTGGTGATGCCGATGATGAAGATGGTGAAGAAGCCGAAGGAGAGGAAGACGGCGGTGGCCATGTACGAGTTGAAGAGGCTCTTCTTCGGGCCGAAGGAGCCGCCGAACTTCCAGCGGGACACTGCGGGTGCCGCGGAGAAGAACATGTTTTGATTTTGCTTGGTTGTTTTGACTGGGAATTATCAGTGGTCAGATCTTGAATTCTCGGGGCGATAATTTGAGATTTGGGATGAAAATTGGTGAAATTGAGGGCGAGAAAATGTGAAGGGAATCACTTTGCTCAGTGGTTAGAGAATTGCTGGTGGTGGTGAAGGTGGAGATGTAAACAACGGCTGAGCAGCAGTTTGCTGAAGGATGGAGAGAGAGAGAATTGTGAATGCGGAATATTCTCTGCAGGAATTGCTATATAGCAAAGCACACTCCACTGTAACACATCCACAGTGCTGCTGCTGCTGAAGGTGATGAGTCGATGCTTCCGATGATTCCACGCATTTGCGCAGATATCGACAACTTTTTTTGCTGCTGTTTTTTTAAAATTTTTTTTAAAATTTATTTTTTGTATTTTAAAATGCAAAACTCAAGGCAGTTCATTTGAAGCTGACGTAGCTGAACAGCGGTGAAAGGTGGCATAGAAGCGACTCGCTGATGAGGCTGCCGAGCCGTTAATGTTTGTGGTGATTGAAGACGAATTGGCCGTCGTGTTGGAAATTCGCCCACCACCAAACCTTCTTACAATCATTTGAAATGCTTTATGCCCAAGGTAAAGTAGTGTCAGCAGGGCCAGCGGAACGGTGAGCACCAGCAGCCACCAGTGCGATTTTTGCTGCTTTTTGGTGCTGGTTTTTCTCATAAAAAAGTACGACTTATCAGTGCTGAGCAGCTGACTGAAGGTGCTTACATTATTATTCTCATCATTTATTTTGGTCATTCTCATCAACATTTTCATTTTCATCATTCCCGCCACTTCACAGCTTTGCGTTGTTGAGTTGAAGGCTGCTTCCGGTAGGCAGATGCACTGATGTCGCTCTAGGGCACACCTCGTCCAGCGGTCAAACTCCCGCTGGCACTCAAAGTTGTGGTAGCACCGGTAGGGGTGACAGAAGTAGAGGCCTTGGTTTTTTCGAGCATTCACATTGTGGGAGGTACCAAAGTGGTGGGAGATGAAGCCGAAGGGGCAGCGGCACTTGCCGGCGATGCAGTGTCGATTAAAGTGCTGGTGATTTCCCTCATTTTGGAGTTCCTCCGAGGCACAGTCGGCTGAGGTTGAGCAGTTGTGGTGGTGGTGGTCATTGAGCAGGAGGCGGCTGGTGGAGAGGAACCGCTTGGAAGGTGACAGTGGTACTGTTTGTAAATTACCAAAACAATAGGTAATAAAAAGCAACAAAAGATGAGCAAACAGTTGAGGTTGAAAGGTAGCACTTCTTCTTAGTCCTAGGTGCATTGGATGGAGAATTTGTGTTTGGTGGTGAAATGTGACTTGCAACTAACTGATCAACTAACTGGTCTGAATGGCTCAAACAACTCTGTTCCAGAGTCTGTTTTCATTCCTTCCTCTTCTTCTTCTTCCTCTTCTTTTTCTTGAGATGATTGGTGGGATTTGTGAGGGAGAGAGGGAAGATTTGGTCTTTTTTCTGCTGACGCTGCTGCTTTTTACGACTTTGTGCTTTCAATACTTTCAATGTCTGTTTCTGCGGTGTAAATTAAAGAAGTGTGCTTGTGCCTGTGTGCCTACGTGGAAGGTTGTAAAAAGGGGTGAGAAGTTTGCTTGTGCAGTGGTGGTGCACTTTCTGATAAACAGAACTGATCAGACAGACAGAGCGGATTGACATTCCCCAGAGTGCATCCAAACACTCTGCTGGTGCTGGTGATGGTGCTCGTGATGATGATGACAACAGTGCCACTTTACAGCTCGGCTCGTTTACGTTACATTTTTAGTACATCTCTCTTTTTCTGTCTGTCTGGGGATTAGCAGTGTCTATTTTAAAAAAAGCCATAACCAGGAGTACAAATTGAGTAAAAAATCAACCGTTTTCAAATTAATTTTTTAAACAAAAACGGTTTAGAAAGCACCAGACACTCAGTTTCCATGTTTTTAAAAAAGTACAATTTTTTAATTTAAAAAAATTAATTTGGTACATTTTACAAACAGCATAAAACAGTTAATCCGCCTGATAGACATGAAAGATGGCGGCAATGGCGCAGAGAATAAAGATGAAAACCGCCGCCCAGGTGATCCGATAGCGTTCCGCCTCTCGCTGGCTACTGACCAGCTCGCTCCAGGCATTTCCGGTTGAAGAATTGCTTCCTCCAACCAAAGAAGCTCTGCTTTCTGCTAGTTTGAAGCAGTCCTGGGCAATCATCGAGGTAATTGTCGTCGTCACTGTCAAAGTTGAACTCTCATTTTGAGACACCTTTTGAGCGGCTCCTAAAGATCCTGAAAGACAGAAGCACTTGCCGCCAATGCAGCGAGCCTCTTTCCCATAGGCTTTTGTACATTGGCAGTCGCTGGTGCAGCTGCGTAGTGGCTGAAGATCGAAAGTCATTGACAATGATGACGATTCGGTTGTAGCTGGTGCACAGCTGAAATTCTCAGGAATACTTAAGAATTGAAGAAAGAGAAAAACGATGCTAATCAGCGGCGACTTTGAGGGCGTCATTGCACAAATGAGAGAGAGAGAGAGAAAGAAAGAGATTTAAGTTGCGATTAGTTTTGCTTCATTTACTATGGGCTGATTTTTTCCTCTGTGCAGTTGAAGAAAGTGGTAAGCAAGAATTTTTCTTTCTTTTCTTCCTCTGAACAAAAATGCTCAATCTGGCTAATTTATACGGTGGTGGTATTTAAAACTGAGAGGTTCAGAATCACTGCTGAAAAGAATGAAAGAAAGAAAGAAAGATTCTTGCCTCTGAGTTGAAAAACGCAACTTTTGTGCTGTGTTTACATTCACTCCGTCTGGGTGAGTGAGTGAGTGAGTGAGTGAATGAGTGAATGAATGAACAAACGAACGCAAATTCCTGCAAAAAACCGCCGCACATCTTGAAGCCAAATGGCAAAAAGATTTGCCTCAATTTCTTTTGCAGTTCACAATCGTCATAGTAAAAATCTTTTTTATTAATTTTTTCACTATCTTTCACTATCTTTTGAGGATGATGAAGATGAAGAAGACGATGATGAAAAAGAGGATCGACAGACGCAGAAGACGGCCAGCAGGAGAATGGCCCCGATGATGGCCCATCGAAGTAGGAGGTAGTAGAAGCTGGACTCGGAGAGGATGACGGAGGAGGCCTCATCCATTTCCGGCGTTCGAAGCTCACACTGCCTGGTGGCGGGGGAGCAGACCGTTTCCGGGCCAAACTGCCGCCGACACTGGGTGGTGGTGAAGCACTTAATGAAGGCCAGCTCGGAGTAGTTGGCCTTGGTTTTCAGCTCCTCTGACAGCACATTTTCATCCTCAGTTGAATTTAGGCTTTCAGTTTTTGCAGCTTTTAAAGCCTGAGGCCGCCTCCAAATCCAGTAGACCCAGGAGGGAATGTTCGAGGAAGAGGAGACCTTGTCGCTTTTGTTCCCATTTAAGCTTTTGACGCACTTTTGGCTGGAGAAGTCCACTGAGGCGCCCTCTGAACAAGTGCAGGCAAAGTTCCGACAGGACGTCCAGCTGCCGTACAGCCGTTCACAGGCGGCATTTCCGGTGCAGGTGAAGAGGTCACAATAATAGGGCGTGCCTCCTCCTAAAAAGGAAAGTACAAAAGAAGGTGTTCGACCGTTTGGCCTTCGAAGGGTACTCCATCTTCGAATTGTGTAGCCGAATTTGCAGCCACAGAAACCGTTCTCCAGGCACCGCTCATTGGGATTGCAGTCGCGGAAGATGGTGCACGGAAAGGATGTGGAGGTAATTGAAGCTGAAAATTCTTGAGGAAGGAGGAGGTAAAAAGTGGTCCAGAGCAGGAATGGGCCGAACAGGAGAGATCGGTGAAAATTTGGAAGTTCCATATTTTGCCTTTTTTGCTTATTTGGTGCAGATTGGTGCTGAGCTTTTTGTTATGCAATCAAACTTTTTTCACTTTGTGAACTTTCAACTGCTGCTGCTGCTGATGGCCGTCGGTTGTTGTTGCAGTTGTTGTTGTTGTTGTTTCAGTTCTGATGCTAAGTGCTCTTGGCAAGAAGAAGAAGAAGAAGTTAAAATTGAGTGAGACACTTAGCGTTTGTTTTGCTCCAAAAAAAGAAGAAGTAAAAATGATTGACGCCGAGCATCAGCAGCAGTTTTTCTCTCTCTTCGAACTGAAGAAGACTTCAACTTCAAGAAGAAGAAGTCAAATTAGATTTTCCGCCAACACCGTTTTTCTATCCGTTCCCTATTCCCCTTTTTCCCTTCTTCCTTTCCTTCTCCAATCCCTTCTCCACTTCCATTAGCCATTAGTCTTTTTCACTCACCAGAGCTTATGTACCAGTTTATACCTCTTGTACAACAGCGCCCACCACCACCACCGCCATCACCGCCAAAACATCAGCAATTCTGCATATAACAATAACATACCATGCTCTCCTAGGAGCACTTCTAAATTTTGCTTTTGCCTTCTTTGATTTACTTTCTGAAAAGGCACACAGTCTGGTTCAGCGGTGTGTACACTGTACAGGCCAAGTATTGAAAATCGGCGTACAAGCAAAGCAGCGTCAGCAGCAGCAGCTGTGCAGTGCAAAGTATAAACAAAGCTGGCATTTGATTTTGCCAGAGAGTGCAACCAGCTAAACAGAATCGAGACCGAATGCAACGTTTGCGTTTTCGACCAAGACCATCTTTGCCTCTTTGCTCTAGCATTTTCCATTTTCCAGTGCTCCTCATTTTCACCTTTAGCATTTGGGCATTTGCAAAGCTCGTTTGAGCACTGAACATATTTCCTCCTTTGTGTTGTGACTGTTTACAAGACCAGTGTGGACAAAAGGAAAGCTGCAAGCACTTCAGCTCCACCAAAGTAAGTTACTCCCAGTACCAGGAATTTCAACTGCCGCCACTTTTTCACCTTTTTCTTCCTGCGCAGCTGATTAATTGCCCTCGGAGCCATTGATCAGTGTCGGGGAAGGCATCAAAGCGTCAGGCATTACAGATGCTCTCAGAACAAGAACAACAAGGCTGAAAAATTCTTCTCCACCACTTCTGACACACTCTGAGTATCACTATTTTTCTTTCTGACAATCTGGCCAACAACACACTGAACATCAACATCAGCAGCTTTAAATTACCTTCGACGCTTCAATTATCTTCTATTTATACAAACGGCAGCATCATGATCACCATCACCACCACTGCTACTACCACGGAGCATCAAGGCTGCTGCTGCTGCTGCTTTTGTTGCTAGGTGAACACACTTTTCTACCACTACCGAAACTGATGGCAGCACAACTGTCGAGCAAACTTCTACGCCCGAACAAAACTAAAGCAAAGCCCTGCCGACACTTGTAGACAGATTGCTGCCACTACCATCATCACAGCACCACTTAACCAAAGCACTCAACGTGCCAAAACTCACTCACTCACTCTTTTCCTTCTTCTGTGTTTAGTGAGCCCTGCATTCTTTTGGTTGACAGCGACGGCAGCAGCAGAATCAGAATCAGAATCAGTGCAGCACTTTGGTCAAGCAGCAGCAGCATCAGCGAAGGACATCAGAAAAAGTGCTCTTTGGAATATTCTCTTGTTTTTTCTTTCTCTCATTTTGCCACTTCATATTCACTGAACGAGGAGCACTCATCTCATCTCATCACTTCTCTTCTTTTTGCCAGAGATTTGAAGTGGTGAAAGAGGGGGCTATTGAAAGTAAGCCTCTCTCCCTTTTGTTATTCAGCCGTGACAGCTGTCCTCTTATCATCTCCCTTCCCTTCCCTCTTTGTTGCCGCCGCCGTTTTGTTTACTCCTCTGACTCTGTCTGCTCTCATTTTCATTCTCATTCTCTGCTTTGCCCTTCTTCTCTCATCAGCTCCTCATTTTGATCTGAATATTACTTTGCACATTCTCGACTGCAAACTTGAACAGACTTCATATACTAAAAAACATCTGCCCTTTTCATTTCAGAGCTGAAACAGCCAAAACTGCACGGAATCTCATCACCTAAGCCATCATCACCACCACCATCACCACAATGCTCTCCTCATCAGCCAACTCCTTAACAGCTCCCAACAACAACTCTAGCACCAGCTGCACCGCCCAACTCGAGCTGACCCTCTCCTGTCGCCAACTTCGAAATGCCGACCTCCTCTCCAAATCGGACCCCTTCTGCCTGGTCCTCCAGCGGGATCCCTGGGCCGTTGACCCTTCTAAGGCCTATTATCAGATCGGTCGAACTGAGACCATTCGCGACTGCCTCAGCCCGGAGTGGGTGCAGAAGATAGTCCTCGACTATAATTTCGAATATGTTCAGCAGCTTCGGTTCGAAGTTTGGGACGAGGACCCGGGCGGAAAGCGGGACTTTCTGGGCGCTCATGAGACCACCGTGGCGGACATTGTCGCCTCGATGCACCGGCAGTACGTGCGACCTCTTCGAGGATTTGAGACTCGCCTGCAGGAAAATGGAACAACAACTTCCTCCTCCTCTTCTTCTTCGGTTTCAGTGAGCAAAAACCGCGGTCAGATTGTGATCTTCGCCGAGGAGCCCTCCTCCTGCAAGAAGGTCGCCCTGCTGGACTTTGCCGTAGAGTTGCCCGCCAGTCTAGGACTGACCACCTCTTCAAATGGCTCCAACTTCTTCGCCAACCTCTTCAACTTTAAGAAGCACGAGGCGGCCTTTTTTCTCGTCCTCTCTCGCTGCAACGAGGACGGCACCTACTCGGTGGTCTTTAAAACGAGTCCTGCAGTTGTGGCTAAAACTCAAATTAGTACCTCCAAAACTCCCGAACAAAAATCAAACTCGCCTCCTTCAAACTTCCTGCTCTGTCGGTGGCCGCCCTTTCACCTTCGCCTGCGGACGCTCTGCAACGGCGACCTGGAGCGGTCGATTCGCCTCGATGTCTACCGAGAGCGGAAACGAAGTGGAGATCACAAGCTGATTGGCAGTGCCACCACCTCCGTTTCAGAGATGACTGACGGGCAAGCTTTGTCGATGAACTCCACTGAAACATATTCCTCAGGTCCGATCGATAAGATCTACCGATTGGAGAAGAGGATCGATCCTTCTAAAAGAGATAGTTTTTATAAAAAGAAATCTCAACCTCTAACGAGTTCTTCAGTCTCTGCCGCCTCCCAGCACACGCCCACACTTCACCTGAGTCAGATCAGTCTCTCCAATGAGATCACCTTCCTCGACTACATCCGCTCCGGGACGCAGATGCACTTTGCCGTCGCTATTGACTTTACGGCCAGCAATGGGCCGCCGAATGATCCTCGATCGCTGCACTACATTGACGTCTTCCGGCCGGCCAACCAGAATCCCTATCAGATTGCGCTGCACGCCGTGGGGGAGATTGTAGCGAAGTACAATACGACGGGCATGTTTCCCGCCTTTGGCTTTGGAGCAAAACTTCCGAATTCTGATCCCTCCTCAGGAGGAGATCAGCAGGTGGTTTCTCATCTCTTTCCGCTGAACGGCAATCGGGAGCACCCCTACTGCGTCAACGTGGCGGAGATTGAGGCCCACTACCGGAAGTGCCTCGCTACTGTCACCCTCCACGGGCCGACCCATTTCCGGGCCGTGGTGGAGAATACCGCCAAAATTGCCGCCGACTTTGCCAATGGCCAGCACTACTTTGTGCTGCTCATTCTGACTGGTAAGAATTAAGAACAAAATTTTTGATCATCTTTTAACCCAACTTTTTTTTCGTTTTTAGATGGAATCATCAACGACATGCAGCAGACGAAGCTGGCAATCATCCGCGCCTCCGCCTACCCCATTTCCATTGTCATTGTGGGCGTGGGCAGTGCCGATTTCTCCGCCATGAACGAGCTCGACTCGGATGACCGCCTGCTGTCGGCCACTGAAGGAGGCGGCGGAACTTCCGGCGGAAGTTCCGGGGCCGTCGGCAAGCGAACCCTAGGAATGGTCAGCGGAAGCGGTCGAACTGTGAAAGCAGTCCGAGATATCGTCCAGTTTGTGCCGCTGAACAAGTTTCTTGCTCCGCCGGGGCCGGCGGTGTCAACCTCATCTTCAACCTCATCATCATCAGCACAACAGCACTTCTCCGCAGGAGTTCGCTGCAAGGCGGAGCTGGCCCGTGAGGTGCTGGCGGAGATTCCCGACCAGATGACCGCCTACATGCGACTGAAGGGCGTCGTCCCGGAGGTGCTCAAGAAAGACTGGATTTAATTTAATTGACATTTCTGTGTACATTTTTATTCATCAAAATTTTGTTCACTTGACTTTACTCAAAAGAAAGGCAGCAGCAGCAGCATCTCCAAACATCTCCAAAAAGGACGTAATCTCTCCTCCCCCACTTGTTATCATTTTCCCGTCCAGGTGACGCGGAAGTTGAGCAGTCCCGAGGCGACACCGCCGGCCAGCGACAGGTGCAGCTCCCGGTGGCTGTCCCCTTGGCTGAGCAGCTGGGGAATGGTCAGCGACACGCCCCCGAGGAAGACCTTGTTGGCCGCCCCGACGCCGTGGTTGTCCCACAGTTCAATGGAGACCCGGGACTCCTGCACAAAGAGGTGCTTGCCCGACTTGGCGCAGACGGAGTTCCACACCGGGTTCAGGGAGTTGTTGATCGGGTTGGTGACGCAGGTGACGCAGCTGGCGCGGTTTTTGATGGGCAGCTAAAAATTAAAAACATTTTTAGTTTAAGTTTTAATTATCTCCGACTTTTTATATTTTACCGTCATCAGCGTGCTCGAATTTTGAATGCACACATTGGCGTAGGCGTTGGCCCGCTGGGAGAGGCTGGCGGAGACCACCTCGACGTCGATGATGCCCAGTCGCTGCTGTTGAATGCAGGCACCGAGGCGGCAGATCTAGATCGATTGAAAAAAATAAACTTAAAAAAATTTCGCAAGGTTTTTTAAAATAAAATTGAGCTAATATTACTCCTGAAGGTGAGGAGGGACAGGCCTGGCCCTCGTTGACCTGGTGCAGGGTGGAGCGGCCGTGGATGACGCAGCGGAGGAAGCAGCTGGAGTTGCCGAAGGCGCTCGCCGCCTCGGCGTCCTGGTGGTGCAGCGAGCGGCACTTCGCCTGGGCGAGGCTGTTGCTCAGCTCGCCTAGGTTGCCTCGATTAGCCGCAAAAGCTGAGCTAAAAAATAAGGTGAAGAAAACGGCTAAAACAAGGTAATAGAGTTGATTCATTTTGAAGACTTTTTGCTGACAAGTTTTGAAGATGAGGAAAGTGTTGGCAAACAAAAGTCGTAGCAAGTGATGATGAAGGTTATGTTTGCTAAGCACTGGTTGATGGATGCTAATTTAATTAAATTTTAATTAAACTGTGTGCTCTCTCACTATGAGCTGCCGAGCTATCCATTAAATAGGGTGGATGCAAATGAAAAAACAGTCTGTGCTAGAGGTAGCAATCAGGCTGAATCATCGAGAAAGAGCAATAATAAAAAATAAAAAAAAAGTTAGCCTTGCTCGAGATATCAAATGTACAGTGTACTACTGTACAGTGTACGGTAGTAGTCTGAAGTGGGAGAGAGAAATCAATCGACATCGAGAGCACTGTTTGAGCTCACTGGTTTTCGTTTCTCTCTATCGTCATTGATAGTGCCTGTTTTTGTCATCATCATCGAATCAACTGAGCCTGTACACTGTCTGGCTAGCAACCCGTGGTGATCAATACCATCATCGTCGAGGTATTCGCTCTTCTTTTTACTTTAGTAGTGATACTAACGAGCCGAGACGATATTTGATGGTGGTGGGCTGATGTTCTTCTCTGACTGCTGTTGCCTGCTGCTTAGGCAACAACCACCAAAAGAAGTGAAATAATATTTCGGCTGCTAGTGGGCATCATTTTTTTCGAAGTCTACAGATTTCGTTTTCATTCCCCAACAAAAGGTGGCAGATGCGGTTCTGCTAACAGTTTTTGAAAATCTTTTTTTTTGCTAACCAGCAGACAATCTTGGAAAAGAAGGAGAAGGAGGAGGAAATATGAGCAGGGTCGCACCTTTTAGCAAGTACAGTCAGCAACAGAAAAAACCAGGAAAAAAATTAAAAAATGAAAAAGCAGCTGAACGAGGAAAAGAAAGAGCAAATAAACCGGTGCTGCTTGCTTGTACAAAAGGTGTCTTGAGATGGGGTGATAACACCGCAGAGCAGAAGAACTGACTGACTGCACAGTTGACTTTTGAACTTTTTTGTCACTTTTGACTCAGTGTCATCTTCAGTGCTCGGCTGCTGCTGCGGCTGCTGCTGATAGTTGAGCTTTTCATCTGTTTGTTTGTTTCTCTTTTTCTTCAGTGTTGTACAATCACCACCACCACAACCACCGATTTCAAAACACCGATACACAACAACAGCAACAACCAAAAACTCTCCAATCACCCCAATCATGGATTCCAAAGCTCTCACCACCACCAACTCCACAGCTATTCCCAGCCTAGTGCAACTTCTGCTGCGGGCCAAGCTGCTCGTCGACATCTCCTCACCCTCCTCCTCATCATCCTCATCATTTTCCAGCAGCAGCAGCAGCAGCAACAACAGCGAAAACCACAAAACGACCTCCAAAAATACGAAGAAGAAGAAGAATGACGATGTACCGCAGTACGAGCAGTACAACGTCTTCTTCAAGAGCAAAAGCAGCCCCAGCAGCAGCAGCAGCAGCAGCAGCCCAAAGAACAAGGGCAAAAAGCACCAGCCACTACCAAACAACTCAGCCAACCTCGAGGGCCACCAGGACCAGGACCACCAGGACCTCGAAGACCTCAAAGACCGCGGCAGCCCGGGAACCCTGCTCCTGCACCGTCGGTCGATGGCCATCCGCCGGCACGACGGCGCCATGCTCCACCTCAGCTGGTCGCTGGTCCGCGCCATCAAGCTGAAGTGGTGCTCCAGCGAGCGACACCGGCTGGCCACGGGCCGCACCAGGACGCTGGTGGTCCACTCTGCGGATGGCAGCCGGCAGACGTTGCAGTTCGGCAGTCGCCTGGAGATGAGGGCCTTCCTCGCCCGGGCCCTCGCCCAGGGTCACCTGGTGCCCGCCCTCTCCAAGAGCAGCAGCGGCCTGGTCAAGTTTGTCGTGCCCCCGGTGAATCCGTTTTTGCTTCTCGAGAAGCCAGTCATCTCTCCGTTGGCGATTACTGACGGAAAAGCTGATGAAGATGAGGAAGAGAAGAAGCTCAGCATTTTAGAGGAAAAGATGAAGCAAGAAAAGATGGAAGAGAAGGAAAAAGAGGAAGAAGAAATGATGAAGATGAGACTGCGAAAGCCGAGCCTGATCTCCGAAGGTTGCGCCCAGCTGCGACGCTTTCTTCGCCTTGGTAGCTCTTGAAAGATTGCCAAAAGGTCACCGGAAAGAAAGGTCAGTTCCTCTTCCTCTTTTCCTTCTTTTCAATTGTCCAGCAGTTGCCTCCTATCATCATCATCAGCAGCTCATTTTATTATCATCCAAAAATTATCAGCAGTTTGATAGTGCACACACACAGCTTATGCTTTCACCACCACCACCACCACCACCACCACCACCACCACTGACAGGTCAATAAGATTTTAGAAGATCTGGTTTTTACTAGATTTTCACTCCTTTTGTCACACTATTTGTTACACTTCCCCCCCTTCTCTTGCTATTATAAACCTTCAGTCACATTGATGCAAAAAATATATATCAATTAAGTATTATAAAATACCTTGTTTCATATAGCAGCTAAAACTTAACTTTTTCTGATTAAAAAACTCAATCATCAATAAATGCTAAAAACTAATAAAATTAAAAACTCTGCTTTGACCATGAAATTTCCGACCAATCTTTTGAATTTATTCCCTTCCCTTCCTCTTTTTCTTGTTAGCCCAAACTCAAATGTCCGGTGGTCTGCTGCTGCTGCTGTGTAATGGAGCGTTATTGCCCCTACTTACTTTCTAGCTGAATTTTCAACCGGGGTGTCTGGCAGCAGCGGGATAAGCAGCAGCAGCAGCAGCAGATCTGCGGTTTTGTCCCGGGCACGAGCCAGAACAGCAGCAACAGAATTTTTTGTTTGCTTCAGTGCGCTTCAGTCAACTGTGGTCTGCTAAGCTAAACACTAAACAGGGAACACACTAAACATTCAGACTGACTACCCACTGACAAATTAGTGCCCTTACAAAGTATAGCAGAGAGAGAAAATTTTTTTTGTGTCCAGCCGCAGAATTTAAATAGCACATTTTATTTTTGGTGCTGGTGGTGCACAGCAGGGTGGTCGTCGATCGTGATTTGCTGGTGGTGGTGGTAGTGGTGAGGAGGGGAACAGAATTTAAAATGGCTTAGGGAGAGTTCAAGTTCTAAATGTCCAATTTTATTTGTCGAGAAGAGGGAGAAAAATTCTAGTTTAGATAAATACTGCAGTGAATCATCGCCGCATTAAAGAATTGGTAGGGGGGGGGGACGAAAAATTCAGATTGCAGATGTGCGCTTTTTCCTATTCCCATTCTACTGCTGTTTAGTGTTGGACATTCTGTGTGCATTGTGATCATTGTGTGCGTGTGATTCATGGGCGCACGAATCAATCACTTCCTCCTCTTTCTCCTCTTCTTTTTGGACTTGGAGGTCGTCCATCTCCATCTCCATCTCCAAGTCCAAAAACTCAGTCAGTTCGATCGACAATTTGTTCGACAATTGCCAGCTCTCAAATGGTGGAGCACCAGCAATTCGGTCGGCTGCCAATTCAATGCAAATTGGTCGAGAACAGGGGCTGCAGCAGCACAAATGCAAAAGTGATTTGCTTGGCTGATTCAGGAAGAAGAGAGGAAGATTTGAAGAAGAGAAGAGAAAGAAAGGAAAAAGTTGCAAGAGAGACAGAGATTGATAGATGAGCCTTTTTCCTCCTCTTCCTCTTCATCATCATCCTCGTTCCATCAGAGCACAGAAAAACCCAAAAAATGAGATGTAGCCCGCACACACACTCACTCACTCACTTTAGTCTTCTTGCCAATTATTCATCGCTTCAGCAGCAGCAGCAGAAGCAACGGCAGCGGATGAATATAAAAAGAAGAAGAGGCAAAAAATGGATGCAAAAACAGCAGCAGCATCAAAACAACCAAAAAAAAAACAAGACAAGCGGTGGCATTAGCAGCACTGGTGCTCTGCCTCACTTGGCCCAGTGCAGTGATAACATGAAGGCAGCAGTGCTGGCAATCATAATGAATACTCTCCTGCAAGAGCAGCATCACTCGTCTAACTAATCGCAATTTATGCTGCCGTGCCGCCTGTCTTCTTTTTTTGTTTCGTTTTGTTGGCTGGATCCTTCTTGGTCCCCTCTGCTCTGTTCTGCTCGGGAAGACTTTGGCAGTGGCACACTGTTCCCTGCCTGTTCCCTGCCTGCCTTTCAAACACTGATGCACTGATGCATAACTGAGTGCTGCTGCTGCTGGCATATTTGCTCCAGTGTGATCCAGGAAAATGCTAAGGGATACAGCATAGGACAGCACAGTGACAGGAGGAGTAAGAAAACGGCAGTGTTCTAAAATGTGTCTGTTTTGGTGTGTGTGATGGATCTAGCAGACAGACAAGTAAATGCGCCTGAATTACCGGTTTTAGGAGGTAAAAATGGGAAGTGGTGGAAAATGGTGAAAAGTAGTGCCCGGTGCCATGCTTTCCTCAAAACATGAAGGTGAAATGGTGCATGAAAGATACAGCAGCAGAAGTTTTTTATTTGTTTTTTGTTTAAAAACGTTTTTATTTATTTTTTTTCCAGGAATATTGTGAATGTTAGTTTGGGTGTTTGATGATTTGCAAAACTCAGTCATTTTTTCAACATCAGAGTTTTGTTTGCCAAAATCAAAGCCCTTTCAGTTAATTTGGCTATTCTGCCTGACAGAAATAATGGCGCTCAGAACGACATTATTTTTTTTATTGGACACAGACACAGACAATAGGAAATACGTGAACGCAATTTTTATTGCCCCCCACAAATGAAATTAAAAAAGTGCAAATTTAGTTCTGAACTGTCCAAAAACGGGAGCACCCAAACATAGACTCTTTTTAAAAAAATTAAAAATCGAACTCAATTACTTCAGTCAAACAGCAGCTGCAGCAGCAGTTTATTACCATGGCAAAATGCCCTTCTAAATTGTAATGGAAAAGCTTTAAAATTAAAAAGTGCATTTATTTGTGCTTTCAGTGCAATTATGTTTGTGTGAACATTAAGAAAGAGTGCTGCTGCAGCTGCTCATTATCTTCACTTAATCAATACGGTGGTAATTACCTGCTATTTTATTAAACTACCTTCTCCTCCTCCTTTTTCCCATAAAGAAAATGATCACAGTTTTTTAAATTACCCAATACAGCAATTACAATTATATGGTTGAAATTGCCATTAGAAAAATGGGAAAAACAGAATTGCATTTGGAATCGAGTGAGTGCAGGTGAGCTGCTGCTGCTGATAAAACTGACAAAAATAATTGAGTCCAATTAACAATGAGCAATTGATGAGCTCAATGACAATTGACAGCACTTTGGTAGAAAAATTTAGTTAGGTTTCTCCAATTTGCTGTGAAAAAGCGAACCAATTTACCGAGTGAAAAACTGCCAAAATTTTTGGCCCAAAACAAGCCCGTAAAAAAATCTTGTCACCAATTCTGATTGAAAGGGCAAACTTTTGCTTTTTTGCTACTTTCAGCACAGGGGAGCCCCCACAAATGGGTGCAAATGAACTCAAAATCAGAAGATGGGAAAAAAGAAAAAATTCTGCAGTGTGAATCACGGCGGCAAAAAGAAAAGAGAAAAAAGGAAAAATTGCGGCAGTCAATCAACGATGATGGGACAGCGGCAGCAGTTCCAAAAGGAGAGAGAGAGAGACAATCCAAAAATCACACCACAGTTCACCAGAATCTACTACCACCGTTACCACTACCACCACTACTACCACCACCACAATTCTCTCTCCGATTCTGTGGTAGTGGCACAGCTAAAGGCAGCAAAGTGTCTGAGGGTAGTCTGTTCCAGCACGGAATGGAAAACAGTGTCTGGATTCTCTCTCTCTCTCCAAATTCAGTTCCCTTTAAACCTTGCTCGAGATCGGCCAGCCATTGCCAACTCGTTTCTCGACTTTGTCTCGGACAATTGCCAAATAGAATTAACTGCTGCTGCTGCTGCTGAACTGCAGACACTTCCTTCCGCAATTCCTCTTCTGCTGCTTGCTATCTTCTCTCTTCTTTCAGCCTGACTTTGTTTCTTTTTGCTTGTCTGCTGTCTGGATCTCTTCTCTTCTCTCTTCTGTCTGACTTGAAACATTGGCACTGCCGCCGCTCTGACTAATCTCTTTACTGACCGCTTCATTTCACTCATCTCTTTCTCCTTTTCTCCTTTTCTTTCTCTTGTTGTTTCGTTCCACTGTTTTGAGTTCCTTTGCACGAATTGAGCAATGGCGAATCTGAGTGAGTGAGTCTGATGGATCGTGTCAAATTAAGCGATTTGTAGCACACACAAAGAGCTTGAGTTCCTCAGCTGCTGCTTCAACTTCGGCAAATACTACTACATTACATTACATTGTTGTGCTTTTCTTCTTTGGTGTTTTCTTTACTCAAGTGTCGACTTTATTGTTTTCTTCTTCTTTTTCTTCTTTTTTTGGTTTTTGTTTGTCTGCTTTTTCTTCTGGTGCCAAATAAAAAGAGGAGGAAAAGGAAATCTGTGTCAACTAAAAAAGGAGATCAGTGAAATGTGTTCCTGGTAAAAATAGAAAAAAATCAATTGATTTACGTCGTCACCGTTTTCTTCACTTCTTCACTTTTTTATACTTGACTAATCGACAGAAGAAGAAGTTGCCGTTATTTTTTAACTGGTAATCAAAAAGTGAAAGTAAGCCCTTTTGAAAAAAATCGACGTTTACTTTCAGGTAATTTTTTAACTTTGCAACTTTTATGTCTTAAGAATAAAATTCAAGTCATTTTTAAAAATGCTTAGTTTGAGAGTTTAGAGTGAGATTATAAAAAAAAAGTAAAATCTTTTCAAACATAAAATTGTTATTAGTTCAGAATAAACATAAAATGATTAGTAGCAAACTTTTTTTACATTGTAAAAAAAGTTGTGCTGATTCGTGAATAGGTGTCATTTAAAAAGTGTACTTTGTACACCTACTGTACAATTCTGACTAGTGTACAACACTGGCAGTTTTTTTGCAGCTTGAGGACACTAAAACTAATAACCAGTGAAAAAAGTCAAACTACACTAGCAGCTTTGAGTCTGAATCAGGCACAGGCAATAATCATCATAATGGGAATCGGTAAATTTAAATTAAAAACTGAATAATTTATAACAAGCACACCAAAAAGAGATGTGTACGGTACGGAGTTTAAAAAGGGCCAAAACTGTTCCACTGCTCTGTTTTCATGTTTTCATTCCTGCATTCCAGCATTGCAGGTCAACTGCAGCAGGCAGATAGCAAATTTAATTTTGTAAAATGCTTCTTGTCGAGCTTTGCCGCACTAAATTATATTGACAAGAAATAATAAAGTCATCCTCTCTGCTTCTTCTTCTACTTCAAAAACCTTATTTGTGCCTACAAACACAAACAGTGAAAAAGTGCGGTAAATCTTGGCCAAATGGCCTGTCTTAGTTTTGGCCAAAAAAATGGCTGTTTGGTTTTATGTGTTTACACACACACACACACACACACACAGACACAAACATTGCATCTTGCGGTGGCCATAAATTGTAAAAAAAATTGTGAGCAGTTATTAACGGCAAATTTGAGGATGGTGAAGTGAAAAGAGAGGAAAAGGAAATGAAAATTCAAGCAAAAGGTTTCCTAAAAGACTAATTTTGTTTGCCATTTTTTTCGCTTTTGGCATCCTAATTGAATAAATGGGAGAGACAAAAAACGATCACTGCAAGTGGTCGTTCTCCTTAGTAATGATTTTTTCCTCCTCATTCATTCAGTGATTTTATTTTTTTTGTCAATTGAGAAAAGCCTACAAGTTTAGTTCTACCTTTATATAGCTTTTCTTTCAATGTTGGTACCTTCTTTTTTTCGTTCACACTACCGCAAAACAGTTAATTGAAATTGAAGAAAGGAAAAGAAAAGCAAAAGAGCCCAGTAATGAAAGGATAATTAAAAGAGGAAGTGCAGGTTGCCGCCACTGCTCAATTATTGGTAGTAGTTTCTTTTCAAAGAAAAGAGTAGGAAAAAGCAAATTAAAATTAGGCTAAGAGATAGAGCAAATAGGAAACGAAAATGACTTTATTTTGATTTGCACCACTTTGAATCAAACAGCTAAAACTAAAAGCAAAAATAAGTTTGAAAAAGCGACACCGGAAAAAGTGCTCCAGGTGAAAAAAGTAGTCTCCACTTTTTTCTGGTAATTAAGTTAATCTTTTTTCTCGATTTTTTGCACATTCTGAAAAAACGGAGGAAAAACCGACACACACATTTGTTGTGACGGTAATTGAAAACGGAAAAGAAAGAGAAAGAGAGAAAGAAAATAAAAACTCTATCAGCCAGCAACCAGAAAAAGTGACACCAAAAAGTTGTACTTTTTTTCCTGACTCTTTCTTTACTGTTTTAGCCAAAAAGGAAAACATTTATTAGATTGCCCGACAGCACTGACTACACCGCACCAGATAATGGCCACCTACAGTTTGAGCACACACACACACACAGAAACACACGTTCTTGGCATTGTTTTACATTTTGCCACAATACCCAAACACACACACAGACAGGCCAGAGATTTTTTTGTTGACGCCCACAAAATCAGCGGCTGCCGTCGTTGTCGTTGCAGTTGTTGTTGTCGCTATCGTTGATCGCTGATCGATAATCGATAAGAAATGCCTGCTTGCCTGTGTCTACAATGTACACACACACACACACACACACACACACACACACACCGGACAAAAGTGAGCTAGAAGAAAAAGTAGTGGCAGCAGTAGTCGCCTAATAGAGGCTCAATAAATAATCGAGCTCAGGAGGAGGAAGAAGAAGAAGGCTGAAAGAGAGCAGCAAGGCTGCTGTGATTGTCAAATGAATTGAGAGAGTGGGAGCGAAAAAAAAATGGGCGACAAAAAATGAATGAGCGAGAGAGAGAGAGAGAGAGAGAGAGAGAGAGAGAGAGAGAGAGAGATGTGCAATGTGTGCAATGTGTGCAATGTGCTGGGCAAAACAAATGGCAACCAGGGCAATTTGGGCTGTCATCTCTTTTTTTTGGGATGGAACTTGAAAAAGTGCTGGTAGTGGTGGCCGTGGAGAAAACGATGAGGCTCAAGAGCACCATTTTTTGTTGTTGTCTTTTGGTGCTGCTGTTCTCTTCCAGGCCATTTTGTTCACTCTCCTGGCGAGAGGAAAATATCAATTTACGTCTTTAGTTTCAAAGTTTAGGCTAGTTCTGGCCACCGACCAAACGACCGACCCGCAGACTTACTGAACAGTTTGCTGGTTTCTTTGTTGTGCAGTAGCACTCACTTTTAAGTGAAATACAAGCGAGCAGAATTTTTTTTTCTTTCCTCCTCTTCAATGACGCACGGCCAAGGGAATGGACAAAAGAAAAAAAGAAAGAAGCACCACACCAAATTGTGTTCTCTTTTGTTTTTTTGCTAGAGCTGAAATGAGCTACCAAAAAATTCTTGCTTGCTGCGTTTCAAAATAAGTAGCGAAAAAATAAAAAGGCTCTTCAAAAAGACTGAAGGGGCTGCTAGTGCTGCTGCTGATGATGCTGATGATGCTGAAAAGCGAGAGGCAATCAACGACGGTTATCATCAGACCCTTCTTTTTTTCTTTTTGTTGAGAAAAGTGACGGTAACGTAAACAGGAGAGAAAAAAAGAAGAAGAAGAAAAAGACAAAGTAAAAACAAAAGTGGCAAATTAAACGGAGAGAAAGAGAGGAAAAGTAGACAGACAGCAGAAACCTCTAAATTGGCATGAAAGGCCACTTTGCTTGGCCCTGGAAAAACAGAATCGAGAATCGAAGAGAATCGAGAACCAAGAATCGAGAATCGACGAGAGCAAAGAGCAGCAGCAATCCACTCTTCTTCCACACACTGAGCCAATAGAGCGTGTGAAGGAGAGGCAAGGGAGAAAAGAAAAAAAGAAAACAAAAAAGACAATAGAGGACGGAAAAGGGAAAAGAGAGAGAGAGAGAGAGAAAGAGGGAGGAAGGAACGAAAATCATTAATTTCAACAATTGAGATCATATCAAGAGGCAATTTATTTATTTATTTATTTATTTACTCACTCAGTCTAGCTAGCTCAGAGACTGGAGAGGCCCACTCAGTCAGTCAGTCAGTTGGCAGGAAGAGGGAAGGCAATCCTCTTGTTGTCTTTCTTTTTTTCTTTTTTTTCTTTCCATCACTTACTCACACAGTGTCTTCTGTTTGTCTTCTTCTGCACCAGAATTTTGAATTGGATGGAGGAGGAGGAGGAGGAGGTTAGCTTGGTAAAGAAAAAAGTGCTGTTCTTGTCGAGTTTTTCCTCTTCCCTTTGTCTTTCCTCTTCTCTGCTTTGCTTTTTCCAAGAAGAAGAAGAAGAAGGCAGCAAAAAAGAATCGATCTAGTACTTTTTCTTTTTTGAAGAAGAAAAAGACTGTGCACTCTCTATTTCATCGGTTTCTGAGTATGTGTTTGTCTTCTTCCTTCCTCATCCTTTTTCTTTCCTTTTTAGTCTTCTTCTTTGCTTGCACTTCGATTTGCTCCACTTTTGCTCTCTTTTTTGTTTTTCGTTTTTTTATTTCTTGATTCGTTACATTGTCATCTCCGCGTTTAGTGCCGTTGCAGCTTTCTCCAGCTAGCTAGTGCAGACTATTGCCGGTTTTTCCATGCTAAAATCAAACAAAATAAGAAGAAGATGCGGCAACAAAGGGAAAAACCTAGAGTTTGCAAAAAAAGGAACTGGAGCAGTAAATTTGGCTACAACTAGAAAAGACTAAAAGACGAGAACAATCAATCAATTTGAAGACGGATTCGAATTGTTTTTGGTTGTTGTTGCTGTTTGTAAAATCTTTTGGTGCTCGCTCTACGGTTTTTGCGCAGTAAGCTGCTGCAGGCCAACACAAAACTGAAAAACAATGGGCGACACTATTTTTTTTATTTCCTTTCTATCTACTTCTAAATTGCCTCTAAAGTGGAGCAATCAAACAGAGAAAAAACTGTGTTCAGCGAGAGAAAAGAGAAAAAGTAGTCGGCAATGCAAATCGAAAGTAGTGCACATTGTAATTTTTTCAATTGGAATAAAACAGCGGCAGAGCTGCCTTCATTGCACATTGATTGAATTAGGAACATTGTCAGTAAGAAAAGAAATGAACTCAATTTGTTCTTATTCTTTCTCTCTTTCTATTTCCAAGTATCCTTTCTGGTGGATTCTTTTTGCGCGCTCTAGTTCCGTAGCAACGACGGCAGCAGCAGTGGCAAAACCCTTGATTGTCGAGCTAAAGCTTGGAAAGCTAGAAGAACTTTCCTGTTGGATGGAAATTGAAAGTGAGAAAGAAGGGGAGAAGCCACAACTCGTGAAAATGTGACTAAATTGACTGAACATCTGAGAATGAGGAGAAAGAGAAAGAGAAGAAGGAAAGGAGTGTGAACAGACCATCATTAAATCAAAATTGCCAGAAGAGAGAGAGAGAGAGAGTTTCCGCTCGATCCTTAAATCTAGCAGGCAGGAGGAGGCGCTAATTTGCATACTGCTTCAAAAACTTCAGAAAGATGCAAATTCTGTTTCTTTTACCACCACCATCATCAGCAGCAGCAATAGTAGTAATCCTGCTTCCGCAAACTAAAATCATTTTGCATTTGATTCCAGTGTAAATGATTGAGCTGCTGCTGCTGCTGCTGCTGGCACACATGGGTTTTCAATTTGCCACAAATAATCATCAGCAGCAGCAAAAATAAAAAAATTACCTGAAACACCTGAAAGACACACTAGCTGGCTTACCGAATTCTCTGAGTCCAGTGGCACAAATGTTGAACAGTGAAACAGCAGCAACCAAAAAACTGTTGTACTCAACTTGAACTGGCCTAGAGGAAAAATTGTGCCAATGGACACACAATAGTTTGTGGCAAGTGTGGATCAGCACAAAATAGCACAGAAAAAGCAGCGAGCAGACCCAAATTGAGGAATCGAGGAAGAGGAAGCGGCGCGCAAAAATCGGCGCCATCCTCTCTCTCTTTTCCTTTCTCTCTTCTTTCTTTTCTTTCTCTTTGGCCGACAAAAAGCACACTATTAATCATCACCAGCAGCAGCAGCAGCAGCAGCACTACAGCACAAAAGTAGAGACAAGTCAAATGGGAGATCGTTATAAATGGGGCTAACATGGCACTACTACCACCACCACCACCACCATTGAACGTTGCCAGTGATGGTAATAGTAGTGTACAGCAGTTGCAGCTGTACAAAAAGAACTGAGGAGGAGGCAGTCGATGAATGGAAAAAAGGAGAAAAAAAGAGCAATTTTTGTAGCAAATAGAGAAGAAAAGAAGGAGAAATGATGCTAGTGCCGCCGCCGTCGTAGTTTCTTTTCCAGGAAAGGACCCCTCGCCCCAGCAGTCTGAGCTCTTGAGAAGGGGAATGTTGAGAATTGAGGGGAAAAAAGGAAAATGGAAAGGGAAAGGGAAAGGAAATCGGCCAATAGCTGCAACATCAACATATTTATTGCCGCACATTCAGGCAGACAGGCACAGACACAAATAAACGAGCTGAATGAGCTTGCTTTTTACTTTTTCCATTTTCTTTTCTTTTTTTATTTTTTCTTCACTGAGCAATATGTCGGCTGTTTTTGGCCGTTTTTATTTGTTTTTTTTGTCTAGTTATCGCCGATTGACTGCATCTTCTTTTTTTCAAGTGTAATTTTAAATTATTTTAAAACTTTTTTTATTCAATTTTTTAATTGACACAAGGTGAAATAATTACCTTGTTAAAGTTTTATTTGTTTTGAGTGGTGTCAAAGAAAGCAAGAGCAAATATTCAAAATTTTAAAATGTTTGTTGTATGCTTGCTGTGAAACAAAATTTTAATTAAACACCGCCAATTAATGAGAAATTAATTCAGAAAAAAATTTTATAATAAAAAATTGTTTACCTTAGAAAAAAATCTTACAATAAAAATTCCCAAAATAGAGTGTGTCCACCACTTTAGCTTTTACCACTAGTGAACAGAAAGGTGAAATCAGAAAACAGAGTCAGTCATAGTCAAACAGACAGACAGTCTTCGAGAAAGAGATAAAAGAAAAAACTAAAGAGCACTGCATCGGACTCAGTGGACACAAAAATACACACACACACACAGACATTGAGACTAGATGACAAATGGAAGGTTCCCAGGAGGTTTAGGGGTGCCCTGCAAGACATTCCAAGTGCAATTAATCGCTTGGTGCTCTCTTCTCTCCTTTTCCTCTCTTTCTTTTCCTTTCCTTTCCTTTCACTGTCAGCCAATAGATCATATCAGTGTGTACAAATGCAGCAGCACACTCACAGTCAAAGACAGACCACACACTGACTGACTGACTGGCTCTTTCTCATTTCCACTCTAATTCAGCAGCAGCACTGCACGGCACTTATTATTCACTTACATTTGATGATACTTACTAGTGTGTTTTCTTTCTTTCTATTTCCTTTCAGAAAAGAATCTCACTTTTGCTTCTTCTTCTTCTTCTTCTTCTTCTTCTTCTTCTTCATACTTTCTCTGCAAGAAGCCACGACTCCAATCAAGCGCAAACAGAACGACGACGACAACAACAACAACAACAAAGTGCAGAAAAAAGAAAAAGAAAAAGAAGTAGCCCAGCACTTGACTGTACTTTGCTTTCACTATCACTTCTATCACTACCACCCAAACAACATGGCCACTGCTGAGCTCTTTTCTTTTATTTGGCTCTAATTTGCAGCACCACCTCACCAGCAACGCCAGAAGAATGCGCCAGATTCTGAAGCCAATTAACTCTCGAGGCGGACTGGAGGAGCCAGTTTCGAGCACTAGCAGTAGTGCACATGAACTTCGAGGAGAATGCTCGCCTAGAAAGCTGCGAAATCAAAGCTGCACACCACCACTGTACGACAGACAGAAGGAAAACAACGGTGATGATCAGCAGCAGCAGCAACAGCAGCCAACTTTGAAGATGGGCACCAGAACGCGACAAAACTCGCTGAAAGTCGCCAAAATGGACGGAGTCACAACTAGTCGTCCACCATCTTTGCCACCTTCTTCAGCCAATTCTTTCACCCCAACATCATCATCATCATTTTCATCACCTTCTTCATCCTCATCAACCTCTTCAATAACTTCAACTTCAACCACCACCACCTCCAGTGTCAGTGAAGGGCTTCGTAGTAGCTCTGTGATCTTCTCCTCTTCAATTTTCTATTTTGTGTTCAGTGCTTTGATCGCCATCAAATCATTCCTTTACCATCGAGTCTTTTCACCCCTCTTTTGCCATCACCTTCATCACCACCACCAGCACTCGACCTCGACCTCGACCTCGACCTCGACCTTCTCCTTCTTCACCCTCAGCTCCAATCTCCCGGTGTACCTCCTTTCGGGACTTCTTTCCGCCTTGGTCTTCCTCAACTCCCTCGGCGGCGACTTTGTCCACGACGACCTGCCGGCGGTGCTGCAGAACGCCGACGTCCTCGGCACCACCTCGCTCGCCGACCTTCTGACGCACGACTTCTGGGGCCGGCCAATGGCCGACACTGAGTCGCACAAGTCCTACCGACCGCTGACGACGCTCACCTTTCGGTAAGTGGCAGCATTCTTTTTGTTAAACTTTTAAAACAATTTAGATTGAAATGCAAAATCAGTGAGGCTAAAAACCTAAGCGCTAAACGCGCCTTGATTGACAAATTAATTTACCACTGTTATCGATGAAAGAGGGAGAGATCAATTAGTAAAAAATAGACGCTAGATTGAAGCTAAAAAGAGGGCTAAAAACTTGATGGATTTTATCGATACGAACTGAGAGCTTGACTTTCTCCCTAAAAGTCGGAAAATGTGATTTATTACCGCCAGAGTTGTTAGTGTGTGTGTGCGTGTGTTTAGCATCAAAAGTCAGTTGGCTGCTGGTGCTGCCAGTGCCGCCAACTTGGCGAGATTAATTAATTAAAGTGTGTGTGTGTGTGTGTGTGTGAGTAAGTGATATTACTGTTTGCCACCGTGAAAGTAATAGTAGTAAAGAACAGCTCAGTTCAGTACAAAACACACAGTGAAAGCAAAAGTAAAAAATCAGTAGCACCAACTGTACACAGACTGTGTGTTTGTACGACAGTGCCAACTTCTGCTGCTGCTGCCGACCCAAACACAATCATAAATTAAAGCTCGGAAGGGCTCGTCCATCTGGACACACACAGGCAGAAAAACAGGAAAAAGAAAAACAAAGGCAGCAGAACAGCAGCAGTTAAACAAACACAGAAACGAGCAAGCAGCAGCAGCAGTTAATCCGCGGCACTAATTTGAACGCACTGTTCAGGCGGCGGCGGCGGCGGCGGCAAAATAAAAGAAACGTATGCTATTGCAAATTTTGCATTCGCTTTCTGGATTCTCATTTTGGATCTGCTGCTCAGTGCTGTTCCCCAGTGGCACCAGTGGGCACCCAAATTGAATTAATCCACTGGGTGGAACACAACAAAGACACAGAGCAGATCACTCGGCAGCAGCGGCAGCAGCAGACAATGAGAATGAAAATTAATGCAGCACAAATTCAAATGGCTGCTGCTGATGCTACCACAACCATTTAAAGTGTCTGTTGGCAGGAGGCAGACAAACAAGAGTTGAAATGAGTTGAGTTATACCATCCAAATGAGGAGTAGAATTCCACGCAGAGAAACAGGGAACATTAAGGAGAGAGGATGCTGATTCTGGCAAAAGAAGTGAAAACAGAGGCACAGACCAAAACGAGACCGCTGAGACGCTGAATTCAACTGAAAAACAGCATCTGAAACATTTGATGCTGAGCTGCCGTTGCATTTTTGCCGCTTTTTGTTGGTTTTTTCCTCTCTTGCTGTCATAATGATTACAAATGATTGTTTGGTTTTAGGTTTTAAACGGGTTAAAATTTTTGTTGTTTTGCTCTACCTAAACCTAAACAACACAGTGTTACAGTCTTGATCAGTCAAAAGTAATCGAATTAATTTGGTAGATTGCATTTTTCTTGTGTGTAGCAAAACCAGAACCAGCTCGTGTAAAACAGCAAAAGTTTACAAAGTCTAATCACTTCTGAAGAATAAATTGTTCTGCTGTTAAAAGCACGCACAAAAAACCTTTATCAACTATTTTGAATTTTATTTGCTTGTTTTTTGCTTGTAAAACCGTGCCCGAACCTCGTTTAACCAGTTAAACACTCGGTAACAGCAGCAGCAGCAGCAGTTTCAAATTAAGATTGATTGACTTGATCTCAGCAAGCCTTCCACTCTCTTTACTTGATCCAAAAACAGAGAGAAAAGTTTAGCGGTCTTGAAAAACGATGCTCAACATCGCTGTACAGTAATAACAGCAGCAACAGCAGCCGACTAATCAGATTATTATTAATAGATAGTAGCAAACCAGGAACATGTTACAAGAAGAGAAGCAGAAGGAAAAAAAATTGCAAAAAAATGCACGCGCGTGCAAGCCTAAAAACTAAACTTTCAAGCAAAAAAAAGGAAAGAGTAAAGCGGCAATAATAATGCGATTTAAATAACAAAAAAAACTTATACCAGAAAAAAATATGCAAGGCCGGAAAAAAATAATGATAGCGGATATTTCTGGTTAATTCAATAAATAGGAAGAGAGGAAAAAAATTTATAAGCGCAGAGCAAAAAAATTAATAAAAAACTGCAAAACTAGAATTTCTTTTTTAATAACTAACAAAATAAAAAATCTACTCAAATCCCATCTTTTTTGAGAACAAAAAAGCATCAGTATTTTTTACTTCTTTTTCAGTACTTCCGCCGCCCAGTACTCCCCATTGGGGTACTCATACTTCTGAATCGAACTCTCCTTCATCTGCCCACCATAGCCGGGGACGGTGGGCGCCCGGTACCGCCCCCTGGTGCACACCGCCGGGTGGTGAAAGTGCTCACTGAGGTGGGGCACAAACTCGATCATCCGCCCCTCGAAGGAGCCGCCCACACTGACGTAGTCCCACATGGCGAGGTGCTGCACTAGTTCACAGAGGCCGACGCCCCCGGCGTGGGGGCAGACGGGCACGCCGAAGCGAGCAGCCAGGAGGATAATGGAAAGGACCTCATTGACGCCGCCCACTCGGCAGGCGTCAATCTGGCAGAACTGGAGGGCGCCACTGGCGAGGAATTGCTTGAAGAGAATTCGGTTGGCGCACTGTTCTCCACTGGCAACTCCAATCTTTAAAGGAGCTAGCGCCTTGGAGACGGCCAGGTGGCCGAGGACGTCGTCGGGGCCTAGGGGAAAAAAGAATGAAAATTTTAGTATTTTTTAGAGTTACTAAATTTTTCTGTTTTTACTCGTCGGCTCCTCGATCCAGAGCAGATTAAAATCAGTCAGCTGCTTCATCACGCCGATCGCCTCCTGGACGTCCCACTTTTGGTTGGCGTCTACGGCGAGGAGGGCCTCGGGGCCGATCTCCTCGCGGATGATCCGCAGGCGGTCTCGGTCCTCGGCCACCAGGGGGCTGCCCACCTTGGCCTTGAAGCGGCTGTAGCCCTCGGCGAGGGCCTCCCGGCAGAGGCGGCGCCGCTTCTCCTCGCTGTATCCGGTCCAGCCGACGCCGGTGGTGTAGGCGGGGTAGCCGTCGGCGCGGAGGATCGATTCTCGTTTGGCCGATTCAGGGCGGGCGTTTTTGAGCAACTTTAGAGCGTCAGCTTTGCTCAGGGCGTCGGTTCTGTAAACCGAAAAATTTTGTTAGATTTTTTAAGAGATTTTTCCTAGAACTTACATGTAGCGAAAGTCGATCACCTCGACGATCTCCTCGGGCGTCATGTCCACCAGCAGCTTCCACAGCGGCTTTCCCTCCAACTTCGCCACCAGGTCCCAGAGGGCGTTCACCAGGGCGCCGGTGGCGAGGTGCAGGGCGCCCTTCTCGGGGCCGATCCACCGGAGTTGGCTGTCCGAGGTGAGGCTGCGCCAAAAGGAGGCCCATTTGGAACGGATGTCCGCGTGGAGGTCGCGGCCGATGACCAGCGGAGCTAGGGCCAGAACGGCCTGTTTGACTGGGAAAAATTAGAAAAAAGTTATCATTTTTATTTATGAACAGATTTAACCAGGTCTTACCAACTTCCGTTCCCCGGCCAATGGTAAAGGTGTGACCGTGGCCGACGACGGTGTCATTCGATTCGAGGTAAACTCGGACGTAGACACAGGAGTAGTCGGGGTCAAAGTGCTGATATTGGGAAAAAAGGTTATGAAAATTTGAATAAAAAATGACAAGGTTTTTATTTTACCATCGCATCGGAGCCGTCGCCCTGCAGCGAGGTGGGAAAGCGGACGTCATTGGCGACCAGCGACTTGATGATCAGCGGCGACTTTGCGGCCATTTTTAATAGTGAAATGAAGTTTTTGTTTTGAAAAGACGAGGACTTTTTTTCTGCTCTTATACTCTCTTTTGCTTTCTTATCACCACCAGCCTCTGCTGCTAATGACTACTAATTATTTGTGCCCTTCAGCCCAGCCAGTCAAACTTGCTGATAACAAAGCTGAAACACAACAGCAGCACTTTTTCTAAGCTTTGATAATTGTTTTTATCAAAATCAGCAGATAAGTTTGCAGTGACGCAGATTTGGAGCTAAAGTGAGCTAATCTCTGGTAGACATTTTGGCAACCAAACTGTCACTACTGATATTTTGGTGCTCTATTCACAGAACACAGCATTTTCAACGTAAACATTTTGCTCAAACTTGAGCAGTTCAAACTTGTTTTCTTTAGCACTTTTAGACAGGTTTCCTTTCTAGTATCAAAAATGTACCAAAGCGCAGCAGCACATCATACCAAACAAAAAGTGCCTCATCTTTTGAGCTGAATTGATTTTGCTAGCACAAGAAAACGGGAGCAAACAAAATTGTCTTCTTCTTCTTCTTCTTCTTCTTCTTCTGTGGGGTACTTCCCATTATCTTCCGACAGTTGTGGCTGTGGCTGTGTGATTTGTGATTTGCGATTTGCATGCTGCAGATATGCAGCACAAGACTGGCAAGAAAAAAGCAAAGCATCTTTTCACAAAAACAGCAGCAGCAGCAGCAGCATTAGCAGACGACAGAATGCTAGGCCAAACTGAAAAGAAATAGAAAGAAAATAAAACAGAGGCAAAGGAACAAACACACACACAAAGTCTTGGCACTGGCTGTGCACAAACACAAACACAAACACACACACACTAAAGGCGAAGAAGAGAACCATAAATCATCAAATCACGACGACTAAGAACAGCAGCAGCAGCAGCAGCAGCAGGAACTCTGTGACTAGGCCGTTGCTGAGAGTGGAAACAATCACATTGAGAGGGAGAGAGAGAGAGAGAGAGAGAGAGAGAGAGAGAGAGAGAGAGAGAAAGTTGCGACATCGCAAATCTAGCCAAAGAAGTAGAAGAAGGGAAAAAGAGAGCACAAATCGACGCTTTGTCCAGCAGCAGTTTAGAAAGTAAAAAGAAGCAGAGAGTAGGCCAAATTCAAATTGCCTCTCTTCAGCAGCAGCAGTGTGTCCACTCTCTCACGGAAAGGATCGATTGATTTTGGGTGCTCGCAGTAGTTCAGCAGAGTTTGTTTGTTGCAGAGTTGTTGCACAGCAAAACAGAGAAAAATGGCTCTTCCATTAGCTCTAGCCTTTTTTACACTGCTGCTGGTGCTGGTGGGCATCACTCGAACGATCGATCTGGCGAGCAGTTTTTTTAGAAGGGTCAGAAAACAGCTGCTGCTGCTGCTGCTGCCCTAAAATGATGCATCACCAGCAGCAGCACCAGCAGCAGCAGCACTGTTTCAATCATTCATTCTCTTTCTAATTGAAGATTTTTTCCGCTAATTAAATCAAAGATTTAATTCTACTATAAGGTGATAAAGTTGACAGCTCATCAGTAAAAAGTCTGTTTTTTAATTTGCTAAAATTGGAACTGGGAAATCGGTGTCTGATAGAAAAGTAAAAGGTGCGACTAATTAATTCATTGAAAAGTCGTTCAATGATTTGTGTGTGAATGAGTTGTGCACATCACTCCTCTTTCTCAAAGGAATTGATCTAATTTTTTTTTACTTTTATTATTTTAATCACAAGGTGTTTGTGCAGAATTTTTATTGTTGTTAAAGCATTCTTCTCTTTTTTTTCATTTTGCATTTTAAATTAATTTTCCGCTTACTCTCACTCTCACTCCCACTCTTCTCACCACTCTAATTAATTTGAACCAACTTCTTCTTTTTCTTCTTTTTTGTCGTGTGTTCAAAGAAGACGCCGTATTTTTTATACTTCAAAAAAGAAGGGAGCACACAAAACCAAGTTCACACTGTTTTTTCTGTGCTTGTTTGTACTTCTAAATTCTTTCCACCACTACTACCACTACTACTACTTTTAATGCGTTAAATGTTTTGCACGTCTCTTTGGGTCCTAGTTTTAGTTTTTTAACAATTTTAGTGTGTTGAAACGAGCCGGCCGCCTTTGGGGACTACTAAAACTGCTCACTGTCTGCCTTGCATAGCAATTCTCGTTCTCTTTTCAAAACACACACTCAACCACCGCTCTAAAATGCAACTAAAATGAAATTAAAAATGCAACTTGATTTTTTTCTTGTTTTTCACACACATTTAAAAATGCAAATATTTTCTCTAGGCCCTTTTACAAAAAGAAGAATAATTAGTTTCAGCATCGTTTCTTACTTTTTTCTGTTCTAGTGTATAGAAAAGTGAATGTACCGTACATTTTTTTGTTCCGCAGCCGCCGCTGCCGTAAGCGCTCTGATGATCAACTCTCAGTTCAAGCGTAAATTAAAAAAATAGAATGGAGAACAAAAAAGAGGGAGAAAACTATTTAATTTTTTTTTGTTTGATTGAAAGACCGCTTAACTGTGATTTAGTTTTTGCCGTCTCTAAAAAGCAGTAGTAGTAGTCACAAATCATGTTGAAAGCAGGCTAGAGAAAAACAGGGGGGTAAGTCTGGCAAGCCAGGACTACAGCGAGCCTTTTTTT